>Ga0207651_10000195_pt1 | contig 26476 bp, 23 predicted proteins | sample KBSM23metaG_FD_184328 | JGI IMG/M metagenome (GOLD analysis project Ga0207651, IMG submission 184328) | Miscanthus rhizosphere microbial communities from Kellogg Biological Station, Michigan, USA - KBS M2-3 metaG (SPAdes) (version 2) | ecosystem: Host-associated > Plants > Roots > Rhizosphere >... | reverse complement strand
CGACGACTGATTCCAGCGCGCCCGCGTCCACACCTTTGCGCCGCGGCGTCGGGCGATCGGTGGACATCACCTGCTCGAACAGCTGCTCGTCGGCGCTCGCCGCGAACGGCGGCTCGTCGGTGAGCAACTCGGTCAGCAGCAGTCCGAGCGCGTGCACGTCGGTCCAGGGGCCCGTGCGCGAGTACGTGATCTGCTCGGGCGCCGCGTAATCAGGCGAGAAGCCGGTGGCGCCGCTGCTGCGCCCGACCCGTGTGTCGCCGATGGGGTCGCCCTCCATGATCTTGGCGATGCCGAAATCGAGCATCCGCAACATCGGACCGGCGTCGGTCTCGACGAGCATGATGTTCGCCGGCTTGATGTCGCGATGAACGATGCCACGCCGGTGCGCGTAAGCGACCGCCTCGATGACCGGCCTCAGTAGGCCCACGGCTTCCGCGACGGTTCGTCCGCCCGCGCCTCGCCGGCGGTCCAGATCGTGCTCCAGCGTCTCGCCTTCCAGCCACTCCAGGGCCATCCACGGCGCCGACACGCCCGACGGCATGGGCGATACGCCATAGTCGTGCACGTCGACGATGTACGGGTGCTGCAGCTTCGCGATGGTGCGCGCCTCGGTCTCGAACCTCTGCTCGAAGCGCACGCGCGCGGCGTCGCTCAGGCCGGGCGGCGTCTTCAGGACCTTGAGGGCGACCGGGCGATCCAGCGCGATCTGGAAGGCGCGGTAGACGACGGCGAAACCACCCTCTGCGACCTCCCGTTCGACCCGAAAGCGGCCGGCGAGGGTCGTGCCCGCGAGCGCGAAGCGGTCGGCGGGAACGATCATCACCTCATCTTACTTACAGCACGAAGTTCACGAGCAGCTTTTCTTCGCCGCGCAGCAACTCTTCCGGGAAGCGCCACCGTTTCAGGCGGTTGGCGTAGCAGCGCTTGACGTCCTTGGGCGATCCGTCCGCGCCCAGGATCTGCACGAAGTCGACGGCGCCGTCCGATCCGATCTCGAACGCGGCGCCCAGCTTCAGCGGCGGCCCGCGATCCGGCTCGGCGACGCAGTCGCGCAGCTCGGGAGCCTTCTTCTCGGCGAACGCGCGCAGGGCCTGTGTCCGCGCCCCGTCGTCCAGCTGCGGCTTGTCCGGCAGCGGCGACAGCGCCTTGGCCGGCGCCGGCTTGGCGGCGCGCTTGCTCGCTGCCAATGGACGCGCGTGCGGGACGCCGGTTCCCGACGGTGGTGGCACGCAGGCGACGGCCGGCGGACACACCGGTGCGGGTGGCGGGGGCGGCGCGACGGCGACGCCGCGGCGCCCGTAAAGGAGACCGGCGCCTGCGCCGGCAGCGAACAGCACCAGGCCGAAGGTGACGGCGGCCGCCGCGCGCCGCTGGGTTCCGCGGGGCGCCGCGCCGGAGCGGCGCAGCCACGGAGGCAGATCGGAGGAGGACGGTGGCATCGCTGCTGCGGCTCAGTGGCCCCCGAGCACACCGGCGACGCTCGTACCGAGCTTCATGATCGCCGCGTCGGGCTTGTCGCCGATCAGCTCGCAGAAGTCGCCCATGCTGCCGGTGCCCCTGTTGGCACTGTTCAGCGTGGACGCCAGTGGTCCGAAGTAAAGATTCGGCGACGGTGCCATGACGTCGAACAACGTCATCGGGAAACCGGGAACCTCTCCGCAGCGGGTGCGGAACGAACCGAGATCCTCGTTCTCGGAGGTCGCAACCGCGACGTGCAGCAGCCGGCTCGCTTTGATGCCGGGGCCGGCGAAGTTCAGCCAGGCGGCGTTCCCGGACGAGTCGGTCTCCAGGAAGATGTCGGTCGGCTTGCGCCCGTCGACCAGGCAGGCCGCGCTGTCCATCGCGCACCGCCGCGGCAGCGGTTGCAGGTAAACGACGATGAACAGGTCGCGCGGCTTGTCGAATAGCGCGCTCCGTTCGATCCCACCCTGCGTGACGGGCAGCGGCTCGGTGCCCAGCCCCCGCCCGAACTGGATCAGGTTCTTCGCCTCCGAGGTCTCGCCGTCGCCGTCGAAGTGTCCCGACGCCGCCAGCAATTTCAGCGCGTACGGCAGGTCGTCGTCGGCGATGTCGCCCAGCGCGTTTCCGATGTAAGGCAACAGGTGGTCGTAGTCTTCGATCTGCGTGCTGGACGCGAGCGCGGCCTGCACCAGCAACTGGAGGGTCGGGTTGGGCGTGGACCCGGCCCGCCGCCCGAGCAGCAAGCGCGGTCCGAACTGATCGCCGTAGGTCGCGATCAGGCCCATGTTCTCGAGGTGCAGCCCGACGGTCTCCAGATAGCCGCTCAGACCGACCATGACCTTGGCGTAGCGCTCGGCCAGGTTCGCCGACGACCGCTCGAGGTTGGCGACGACGAGCACGCTGGCTTCCAGCGGCTTCGGCGGCGGCAGCGCATCCGGCCGGATCGGAATTCCCAGGATCATCGTCATGCCCGCGTCGGGGTTACCCGGCGCGACCACGGTACAAGCGGACGCGCAAGCGACCGCGGCAATTCCCAGAGCCAAGCCAGTCTTCATATCGCTACCACCCTTCCTTTGTCCGAGCCGCCCGCGATCGCCAGGTTCGGCGCCGCGAGCCCACGATCACGCAGTGCCTTGCGAAGCGAGGCGAACATCATCCGGCGCGCGTCGACGATTTGCTGCGGCGTCGGTGCGACGTCCAGCGACAGGTCCTCCTGGATCGCCGCCGCCACGGTGCGGGGCAACGCCGCGAGCGCGCGCGAGCCGATGCTCTCGGGCGCGTCGCGCAGGAAGCGCGCCAGCACCTCGGTCGGCACGGCCATCGCGGCGGCGGTGAGGACTTCGTCGGACACCCGTTCGAACGACTGATCGCTGATCAGCGCGGCCTGGACGGCGCGTGCCTTCGCGGGGTCACCGCGCCGCATGGCCTCCAGCATCTCGGCCTGCTCGGCGGGCGGGCGCTCTTCGATCAGCTCGACGGCGAGATCGACGTCGCCCGTCTCGCCCGCGTCCAGGTGGGCCTGATCGGCGGCGCGTGCGCGCAGCGTCGAGGCGACGTCCAGCAGGTGCTCCTTCGACAGCGACTTGGGGGAGGCCAGCGCCGCCGCGAGCGCCGAGCGCTCGGCGAGCGACCGGTCGGCCAGGAAGGTCGCGCGGACGTGGGCGGGTGCGTAACGGAGCGCCGCCGCCTGGACCGAGGCGGGCTCGCTCTCCAGCACCGCCGACAGTCGTTGCGGCGACAACCCGAGCAGGAAGGCGAATTCCTGCTCGACGGGATCGTCGGCGCCGACCATGCGGTGCTTGAGGATGCGGCGGTGAAGCTGCGAGACGATGTCCTTGGTGTCGCTGCGGGGGCGCCCCTCGACGAGCAGCGCCGCCGCCTCGCGGAGCGGGATCGCGCAGGTCGGATCGGCGCGGAGATCCTCGACGACGGTCGGCCCGACCAGCTCCACGGCCACCGCGACCTTCTCGATCTGATTCTCGCGCAGTAGCTCGCTCATCACGCGCCGGGCCAGCACGCGATCCTCGCGCAGCGCCCGCCGCACGTCGGGGAGGTGATCGGCGGCGACGGCGGCCGCGGTGGGCGCTGCCTTGCCGGCGCCGTCGGTTGCGTCGGCGCGACCGCGTTGCGACTCGTCGCCCTTGCCCCGGCGCCGCAGCGCGAACAGCGCCGCCACGAACACGCCGATGAGAACGCACAGAACGGCCAGCACGATCGCCATCCACAGCGGTACGCCGCGCGCTCCGGCGGCTTCTGAAGGAGACGCCGCCGGCGCCGGCGGGGGCGTGGTCGCGGCGGGGGCGGGGGCCGGCTGCTGCATCTGCGGCATGGGCGGGTAGCGGAACGGGATCTCCGGCGGCGTGGTCGGCTGTGGCCGCGGCGTCGGGAACGCGATCACCGTCTCGTGCAAGTCGACAGGAACGGCCAGTCCTTCCAGGCGGTTCTTGATGAGGTTCTTGAGGTCCTTGCGGAACGGCGGTGGCAGCTTGGCGTCGAACACCAGCGAGACCTCCGCCTTCTCGGCCACGAACTCGGCCCCGGGCGCGGTCTCCTCGAAGCCGGGCGACGCGCCGGCTGGAAGCGCCGTCGGCTTCGTGACCCGCACGTCGACGTATTTCAGCTCGGCCTGCCCGGGCGCCATCTGCTCGAGCAGCGGCGCGATCCGACGTTCGATGGACTCGCGCACCTGCGCTTCGAGGAGAATCGGGTCCATCCCATACGGGGCCCGGCGGTCCGCGCGTGCGGTCGTCGCCGCGAGCGTGACCGCGGTCAGCACCAGCGCCGCTGCCGGGAGCACCAGTCGTCTACTGCGAGCCATCGCACTTCCCTCCATCTCGGGATTCAAGTTTACGCGTTCATTAGTAGACACGAATCACCACCCTCCGGTTTTCGGAACGGGCGCGGGCGTGGGCCGCCGCGCTGTCGCCCTGCAAAGCGGCCGCCGGCCGTGTGTCGGCGTACCCCTGCGCTGACAGGCGCTGCGGGCTGATGCCGCCGGCGGTGAAGAATTTCAATACGTTGATGGCGCGCCCCGACGAGAGGTCCCAGTTGCTGTCGAACCGGGCGGTGTGGATCGGGACGTCGTCGGTGTGTCCCTCGATGGCGATCTGATAGCGCTGGTCGATGGTGGGCAGCAGCTTGACGACGCGTTCGATGGTCGCGCGGCCCTCCGCCGTGATGTCCGCCTGCCCGCTCTCGAACAGCAGGGCGTTCTTCAATTCCATGCGCAACCCGGCGTCATCGACGACGGTCTTCACCTGGCCGACCAGGCCCTGCTGCTCGATCATCTGGTCGATCTTTTCCTTCAACGCATCCAGCGAGGGGGGCGGCGCGGTACGTGACAGCGCCGCGGACACCAGCTCGAACCGGTGCAGGCTGACCTTCGACATCGCCAGCGCGAGGATCAGGAAGGCCAGCAACAGGCTGATCACGTCGACGTAGGGCAGCAGCCACGAGGTGTCGTCCTCGTCGGCGTACGCGAGCAGATCGACGGGCTCGCGCCCCGGCTTGCGTGCGCGTCGATCGCGGAATGGCGCGGCCGGCTGTGAATCCGCGACGCTCACGCAGCCTCCACCGACGGCGTGCCGCCGCCCTCACCGGTTCCGGACAGCAGGCGCAGGTCGTAAAGCGATCGGCCCTCCGCGATGCTGGTGAGGCCGCGCTCCAGCAGGCGCGCCGACACCGACAGGTTCCGCCCGTAGTTCTCGATGCGCTTCGCGAACGGCGCCCAGATGCCGTACGCCAAGATCAGGCCGTAGAACGTAGCCAACTGCGCGACGGCCATCGCCGGTCCCAGCTGTTCGAAGTTCTTCAGGTTCATCAGCATGTTCACGAGCCCGACGATGGTTCCCATCAGTCCGACCGCGGGCGTCGTGCGTGCGAGGAAGCGGAAAACCTCCTCCGAGGACTTCACCTGCGCGAGCCGCGCATACGACAGGGTGACGACGGTTTCGCGCGCGTCGGCACCGCCGCCCGGCTGCAGCAGCAGCGGTCCGACCTCGCGCAGCAGCGGGTCGCCCGCCTCGGCGAGCACCTTCGACGCCTCGACGTTACGTCCTTGTTTCAGCTCGCGGCCGAAGCGGTAAAGGTCGGCGATCATGCGCGCCTCGGCGCGGCGCGCGTTGTGGCGCAGCGCCTGGGTGAGGGTCACGATGCCGCGCCAGATCTCGCTGACGTTGTGCCCGACGAGCAGGATCGACGGCGGCGCGCCCAGCAGCAGGATCAACGCCGCCGGGTGGAAGAAGCCCGTGAAGCCGGTCGGCATGTGGCTGCGCGTCGCGATCAGCGTCGCGATGAGACCGGCGAGGCCAAGGATGATGTGCATCGATCGATCTGCCTTTCTAGGTGCTACTTGCCGAGGCGCTGCAGCGCCTCCAGTACGGCCAGGTTGTAGGGGTTGATGCGCAACGTCTGCTGCCACGCCTCGCGCGCGAGGTTCTTGTTGCCCAGGCGTTCGTAGAGCGAGCCCTTCATCGACAGGATGTGCTCGTCGTCCGGGTACTGGCGATCCAGCTCGGTCAGCTCGACCAGAGCCAGCTCGTACTGCTTCGATCGATACAGATCCTTCACGCGCGCGAGCGTCAGCAGATAGCTCGCCTTCGCCGCCGGCGCCTTGTCGTCGCCCGGCTTGCGCGCGGGGCGCTTCTCCGGCGTCGGCTTGGTCTCGCCCTCGTCGCGCGCGCCCGCCCACTTGGCGCGGGTGGTGGGCTTCTGCGCGCCGGCCTCGTCCTTCGCCGGCTCGGGCTCGCCGCTCTCGGCGCGAGCGGCCGCCTCACGGTCCTGCAGGATCTCGCGGTCGGCCGCGGTCATCGTCGCCATATCGACCGCCAGGCGCGTCGCCGGCTTGCCCGACATCGGCACCTTCACCTCGTAGGCGGTCGCGATCTCGGGCAGCTGGATCTCCCAGTCGCGCTGCCCGTCGGTCATGCGCACGACGTAGCGCGTGCGCATCGGCTCTCCACTCGTCGCACCGGCTTCGTGTCGCATCAGCTCGGGCGGGACGCGTACGTCGGCGGGGATCGGCCGCGTCAGCGTGCACGCCGCGGGCAGCGCCGCCGCGACAAGAGCTCCGATTGCCAGTGTTCTGTTCATCCGCATTGTTTCACCAGTTGATAGCGACACGAAGCCGGTAGCCGACGCCGCCCAGATCCTGTCCCGAGAACTTCGTCTCGAGGAGATACATGAGGCCGCCCTGCAGCGACATCCGCCATTTGAGGTGCACGTCGAGGCCGGACTCGAAGTAGAAGGTGTTGCCCTCGTTCCCGGTGAACATCCCGCCCGCCTCGCCGTAGAGCCAGACCTCGGGCCGGTTCAGATTGGGTGGCGACAGGTCGTACGAGTAGTACGCGCCGAAGAGGCCCGAGTTCAAAGCCTGCGGCTGCGCGTTCATGTTGGGTGCCCCGGTCAGGAACGCCCCGAGCGAAAGGCCGAATTGATGGTTGCGGGTTTCCCCGAATCTCTCGACGATTCTGACCGCGAGGGTGAAGCCCATGATGTCGCCGGTGGCACCGGCGTAGCCGATCTGCGCGATGCCCATCGCCAGCGATACGCCCCAGTACGCGCGCTCCTTGAGCGCCCGCTCCAGGTCCGCCGCGCGTTCCGCGCGCGTCGGGATCCGCTGGCCGGTGCGCAAGAGCGCCGACATCGTGGCGTCCGAGCGATAGGCGTCGCTCCACACGACACCGCCGTCGGAGGCGCGGTAGACGATCGCCGACATCCACACGACGTTGGCCGTGGGGCTGTACGTGAAGTCGATGTCCATGAACGTCTTGACGCCTGACTTCATGCCGATGCGGCGAAGGTCCTCGGTGCTCGCCGCGCCCAGGGTCAGGATCCAGTTGCCGTCCTCGACGCGCGATCGCGCCGACGTGCACTCCGCGCAGACCATCATCTTGACGTTGGTCGCGTTCATGAGCCGCGCGGTGAGGCGCGACTCGAGAGTCCGCGCGAATTCCGGCCGCAGGTTCGACGACAGCCGCACCAGCTTGATCGCCATTGGCCCGACGATGTTGGGATCCTGGAGCGAGAGCTGGCGGGCGATCTCGTCCATGATGTCGTCGACCAGCTCGAAGAAATCGATGCTGTCGTGCGACCGCTGGACCAGCTGTTCGATCTGACCGGGCGATGCGACACGTTGGCGCGTGGCCGGCGTCTCGACCTGCACCTTGCCGGACGCGCTGCTGCTCGAGGCCGCTTCCACCATGGTGGGGCGCTTCCCGCCGGGACCGGTGGCTGGGTCGGTCGGCTGACGGAAACGATACTTCGGCGCTTCTCCGTCGGCGCGCTGCTGGACCTCCTGCCCGGGGTACAGCGTCGTGCTCGAACCGCCTGCGTTGGTCTGCTGCGGGGGCGCAGGCAGGTAAGGGTAGGCCGGGTTGGCCGGCGCGGGCTGCGCCGCCGCGGGACGCTGCTGTGCCTGCGCGCGCGCGACGCCCGGGATCGCGATCGCCATCAGCAGCGCGAGACGGCAGGATCCTTTCAGGTCAGAACGCAAAGCCCACCTGGACACGGACGCCGTGGCGGTCCTGATGAAGGCTGTCGTCCCAGATGAGGCGAAGGTCCTCGCTGGGCGTCTTCTGCATGTCGTTCAAGTTCGCTCCCGTGTAAAAAACGTACTCGTAAAGGTACTCGACGCTCAGCCGCACATAGCTGAGGGCGATCTGGAGGCCCACGGACCCGCTGAAGCTGTGCGCGCGGCCGTTCCCCTGCAGAAAGCTGGTCGCGCCTGTCATCGGATCGGCGTGATTGATCGCCAGCGCCGCCGACGTCGACGAGAACGCGGTCCCGATGAAGGGCGCGAAATCCCGGTCGAGCAGGAACCCGCGCACGCCGAGGTTCCACATCGTGCGCGTGCAGTCGCCGCCGGTACTGGTGAACGCGCTCGACGCACAGCTCATTTGCCGCTGGCCCACGCGGGCCGCCAGCTCGAGCTGGCTCAGGACGGTCCACGAGAACACCACGCCGTAGTTGGCGATGCCCTGGCCCAGGAACAGCTCGACCGCCATCGGATTGATCACGCGCGCCGACTGCGTGCTGGCCATCCATTTCTGAATCCGTTCGTCTCGCGCGTTCTCTTCGGAGGCGACGGACAGGCGCCGCTCCTCCGCCATCTTTGTCTCGAACACCGCCAGGCGGCAGGCCCGGCGTGCTTTCTGCGCCGTGAGGGTCGAGTCCCGCGGATCGAACGAACGCGCCCGCTCGCAGGGATCCTCGGGGATCTCGTCGACGAAGGTGTACGCGTGGGCCTTTCGCGCCGTCAGCGACAGGGCGCCCGCGAGCGCGGCGGCCACGCAGAGTCCGGTGACCACGTGAGCGCGCCGCGCGATCACGATCGGCTCCCCGTCCAGGCCACGCCCATGCGGCCGGGCCATCGTTCCAGCGACGTGGTGCTGGCGTCGTTTCCACGCCGGGGCACGAACACCAGCGTCCCGAGTTCGTCGAGCGCCGACGAGAGGTCGATGTGCGGGACGGGCACGTCGTACTTGCGGCCGATCAGCACGTCGCCCAGCAGGATGGGTCGCCGGTCTGAGCCCACCGTCTCCGCGTAGGCGCGCGCGCCCGTCTTTAAATGCGCGCTGGCGGCGCGGTACAGCGTGGTCAGCTCCTCGTCGACGGGGCCACGGCCACCGTCGACCAGATGGCGCTTCAACGTGTCGACCAGCGTCGCGAGGTTCGCCTGATCGTCGTTCTCGACCAGCCCCGGCAGCGCATCGCGCGCGACGACCAGCAAGGCGCGCTGCCAGTTCACCGAGCGGCTGGCCCGGCGTTTTTCCCGGACCTTGTCGCTCTCGGCCGACGCGATCATCGCACCGTCGCGCGGCTTGAGATCGATCTTCGGCTTGTCGGCCTTGTCCGGCTTGTCGCTCCTGTCCTTCTTCCTGGTTGCGACCGGCTTCTCGTCGCCCGGTTCGCTGCGATCTTCCTGGCCCGCGAGCAGGCGGAAGGTGCGCGCGAACTCGGCGCGGTCGCCGGCGCGGGCGGCGGCGACGGACGCGCGGGCCAGATTCTGCAACTGCCGGTTCGGATCGTTGTCGTTGTCGTACAGCCACAGGAACGTCGCCATCGCGGATCGGAACGCGCCCGCTTCCAGCGCCGCCTGCGCAAACGCGTCGGCGCGGCCCAGACGCTCACGCGGCGGTCCCAGCGCCTCCAGCACCTCCATCGTTTCGTCGGAGACCGGCGACGCGAGCAGGGTGCGCAGCGCGATGTCCATGACCGCCGTGGACGTCGCATCGTTCTCGACGTCGCCGTGGTCGCGTCGGGCCAGTACCTCGCGCGCCTCCGCCAGCAGCGGACCATGGCGGCCGGCGCGCGCGTGCGCCTCCATCTGCTTGAACGCGATGTAACGGCCGACCGCATCGTCGCCGTGCGGCGGCGGCCCCAGCACGCCGACGGCGTCGTCCGCGCGTCCAGCCGCGAACAGGCGCTGCGCGAGCAGCAACGACAGCGCCCGTCGCGCCGGTGCGCTGGTCTTGAGGCTGAGCGCGGCCCGTCCCCGCACCAGCAGCGCGTCCGGCTTCGCCGCCGGGTCGGCCACGGCGGCGAGCGCGTTGGCGATCACGACGCGGTCCCGCTCCTCGGGCGCCAGGCGGGCCGTCGCGAGCTGCTCGAGCTGCGCCAGCGGCGCGGCGGCGGCCCTCGCGTCGCCGCGTTCGATGCTGAGCACCGCCGCTTGCACGAGCAGCAACGGCTTGGCCGGATGCCCGGCCGGCAGCTGGCGCGCCGCCGTCGACACCAGCGCGACCTCGGGCACCGCCACCGGCCGGACCGGCGTCGCCAGCGCGTCGGGCGCGTCGGCGCGTGACGCCTCGGCGGCCGGACAGCGACTGACCACCGCCGGCGTCGGGAACTCGTCGGTCCACAGCTCGTTCTCGACCGGCCAGACCATCTGCTGATCGTCGAGGCCCAGCTTCAGGTGGCCGCCGCCGGCGGGGGCGGGTGCCGCGGGCCGGCCCTCGCGCGCCAGGCGCACACGTTCGATCTGGGCGAGCCGGCGCAGGCCGTCCCACGGATCGTTGAGCGCCCGGTCGCCGGGACCGGTGCGCGGGATTCGCGGCAGCGGCTCGCAACGCAGCAGCGCCAGCAGCTCCGACCAGAAATCGAGGGCGCTGTCGGCAACGCCGCGCTCGCGATCGGCGAGCCGGGTCAAGGTCGCGTGCGCCGTCGTCAGGTCGCCGCGCCAGACGGCGTCGCCGGTCGCGACCAGCAGCTCGTCGCGCGTCTCCGCGACCTGGGCGCCCGCGCCCACCATCGGACGGCCGCGGCCGTGGCTGCACCCGACCGCGATCGCGCCGAGCGCGAACGCGACGATCGGCGCGGCGCGCGTCACAGCGTCCCCCCCACGGCGAGCGACGGCAGCGTGCCCCACACGCCGACGGCGGAGCCCGAACGGGTCTCGCGCTCGTAGACGATCGCGGTGTCGATGCGCGCGAACATCTTCGGCGTCAGGAACACCAGCAGGCCGAGGCCGAGGTCGCCCGAGGGCCCCACGTCGCCGTCGTGCACGTGGACCCCGGCGTGAACGAACGCCTGCGGCTCGAAATGGATCGCGCCACCCAGCCCACCGACCATCAACTTGCCGTAGCCGATCGAGTAGCGGGTGCCCGCGAGGAACAGCCACTGCGGCGCGTGGCTGTCCGGGAGCAAGCCCAGCATCGCCTTGACCCGCTCCGCCTCGGCGTTGAGGTAGCTCCAGTAGTGCGAGACGTTCAGCTCGACGCCCAGCGACTCCAGGTAGTAGTAGGTCGCGCCCACGCGCGCGCCGGGGCTGTTGTAGAAGTCGCCGCGCGACAGGTACTCCGCGGCGCCGTACAGCTGCGTGTTCTTCGCCTTCACGGCGAAACGCGACTGCACCCGCACGTCCGTGGTCGGGCGCGGCGCTGCTTCGCCCAGCGCCGTCGGCGCCGCGACCGCGCCGGTCGCACGCGCGGGTGCGCGCGTCGTCGGCGCCGCGGCCCGCGCCGCGGGCGTGGCTGCGACGGTCGGCTTGCTCGCGGCGGCGGGCGCCGGCGCGGGGTCGCCAACCAGCGAAACGGTCGGTACGGCATCAGCGGCCGGCGCCGACCCGGGCGGCGCGGACGGGGCGCGCGCGGGCGCGCGGGCGGGTTCGGCGGCCAGCGCCGTGCCGGCGACGAGCGTCGCCGCCAGCGCCACGGAGAGCGGAATGGAGCGTCCGGCGCGCATCAGAAATCGCTCGCGCACAGGGTGCTTTCCATCCACGAGTCCTGGCCCGTGTCGGTCGTCGCCAGGAACGGGTGATCCACGCAATAGCGGCTGCAGATCTGGTACTTCACCGTCACGCTCGCCTCGACGTACTTGCCGACTTCGACGACGGTCTGGGTCTCAAGATCCACGAGGTAAGACGGTGGGTCGGCCGCCGTGATCTGCCAGCTCGGATCGACGATCTCGTGCGGGAACGGCAGCTGCGCCCAGCGGCGGATCGGCGCGCTCGGGACGCAGACCTTGATGAAGTCGCCGTCGAAGGCGGTCACCTCGTCGGGCGACAGCAAGGGAACGGGCTTGTTGTCGTCGTGTGTCTGCGTGGTGTAGGGCAGGCTGCGCAGGCTGTAGTCGGCCAGCTTCAGCTCGAAGTTCTTGTCGGGTGTCTGCCAGGGCCAGTAAGCCCACCAGCCCAGATCGGATGTGGAAGCCGCCGCGACCAGCGGGCTGAACAGCCACGAGAACGTCTTCACCTGATAGCCACTCGGCGCCGCGGACAGGTTGTTCTCCAGCGCGCGAATCGACGTCTGCAGCGCGCTGGGGACCGGCGCGTCCAGGTTGTTGAAATACATCATGTGGTACTGCTGGTGAGGCCCGGGCAGCGTGGTGACCAGCTGCTTGAGGGCCTGCGACATCTCGGTGGAAGGCAGCGCGCGCGTGTCGGTCTGCGCGCAGGGAGACGAGGGCCCGGACAGGTTGATCGTGGGCAGCTTGTGGACCGGGACGCCGCCGCCCATCAGGTATCTCTGCGTCAGGTCCTCCAGCTTCTGGATCGTGTCGGCGCAGCGATCGGGCACCGGGATCTCGAGGTCCAGGATGAGCTGGAAGATGACGGGCGACCGCTCGACCTCCGGCACGTACGTCTTGGTCGCCGTCGTCACCTCGGGCAGCGTCGCGATGCGCAGCTGCAACAGCGTCGAATCGCCGCCGTCCTGGGGGATCGCGCGCGTGCCCACGCAGTAGGTGCCGTCGACGGTGAGCGGCTGCGGCGAATCGAACGTGCCGGTCTTGTCGTCCAGCGGTGAAAAGCTGACGTCGTCCGGCGCCCTGTCCGACACGCACAGGCCGTAGGCCGACCACATGGCCCGCTCGAACGGACGCGGGAAGTGATAAGGCTCGGCGGTTCCGATGGGGTCGCTGATGTTTATTGTGACGCTCGCGTTGCCGGGATGGAAAAACGAGTCGATCGAGAGGTCGTGTTTGTCGTCCAGCGTCTTCGTCGTGGCGGGGCCGCCGGGAAGAACGCCGTAAAGGTCATGAACGGCGATGACCGGGCGTGCGCCGGGGTCGACCTGGTACTGGCCGCGGACGATGTACTGCGCGCACGAACCACCGCCGAACGTGCAGTCCGTGATGCCGCCGGTGAAGGCCGACTGCGTGAAGTCGATCGGGCTGTAGTTTCCGTCGGAGCCGAGCAACTCGAACCGCGTTTGCGCCACGGGCGCGGATGCATCAACCCGCCAACGCACCACGGTAATGTGTTCCTGAGGGCTGTAGATCAGCTCGACTTCTTGCGGGGTGAAGGGCGACGGCACGAAGTGAACATCCCCGCACCCGGCGACGGCTATCAGCACCAGGGTGGACAGGACGAGAGCGGGGCGCACCCGGGCAGACGGATGGCCAGCTCCTTGCTGCTGTCGCGGGGGTTGTGGAAAACTTTGCACGGGGTTGTCGGCAAATCGGGGGGGCGAACGGCGCAAAAACCCAAGCAAGAACCATGCTTGTAAGAGCAGGGAATTCGGCGCTTGCGGACAGCCGTCCCCTCGCGATTGTCCCTCAAATTTGGGAAACTATGATCAGAATGTCGCGGACGGATTGCCGTGTGTTTCAGACAATCTGCGGGATCGTGCTGCTTCTTGTCGGTTGCTGCGGGGGGGGCACGACCCATAAGTGCGACTTCACCCCGCCCGACGTACCAGGAATCGACGCGGGCACCGACGGTCCCATGCCGTGCGGGCAGGATATCTGCGAAGGGGGGGAGGTCTGCTGCCTCAAGAAGGCCCCTCCGCTCGCCCTCTGCATCCCGCCCACGGAGTTCGTGAAGCAGGGCTGCGAGAAGATGGACCTGCCTTGCTTCATGTCCAGCGAATGCCCCCGGGGCCTGAGCTGCTGCCTGATGTTCACCGGCACCGGCGACAACATCGGCGGCACGGTCACCTGCCGGCAGAGCTTGCTCTGTCCCGGCGACGGCGTCATGACGCTGATCGCCTGCGGGACCAACGAGGAGTGTCCGGCGACGCGGCCCAATTGCACGTTCCTGACGTCGACCGCCAAGGGCCCGTTCAACGTCTGCGAGTGAGGGGCGGGGTCACGTACTCTCGTGACGTGCCCCGCGCCGTGGTCGCGTTCGTTTTCATCGCGTCGCTGTGGCTGCCCGCGGTGGCGGCGCCGGCGCGCGCGGCGCCCGCGGCGCGCGTCGAACCGCTACCGTATCTGGAGATGGTCACCGGCGGTGCCGCCGCCGATGCGGAGCTGCCGCTGGTCATCGCGCTGCACGGCCGGGGCGACACGGCCGAGAACTTCGCTCCGCTGTTTCGCGACCTGTCCGTGCGGGCGCGCGTCGCCATCCTGCGCCCGCCGCATCCGTGGGGCGGCGGGCAGGCCTGGTTCCTCGGCGCCCGCGCCCACCTGGACAGTCGGCCCAAGATCGCGGCCGAGCTGCGGGCGCTCGCCGATCGGGTCGTCGCCACCGCCGACGCGATCCGCGCGGCGCGCCCCACGCGCGGGCGGCCGGTGGTGATGGGATTCTCGCAGGGCGGAATGCTGACCTGGGCGGTCGCGGTCGGGCACCCGCGCGCAATTGCTGCGGCCTTTCCGGTGGCCGGTTTTCTGTTTCCCGAGATCGTCGAGAAGACGCGCGTCGACGTCGCGGCGACGCCGCCGATCGTTGCGTTCCACGGCGCCGCCGATCCGCTCGTCTCCGTCGACGACGAGCGCCAGGGCGTGCGGCTGCTCGAGAAGCGGGGCGTTCGCGTCGACCTGCGCGTTTACCCCGGTCTCGGGCACGAACTGCCGCCTGTGCTTCGCAACGATCTGTTCGCGGCGATGTCGCGGGCGCTCTCGCGCTGAGCCTCGACCGGAGTTTCGTCGACGCGCGCGCGACAAACCGCGTCGCGGTTGATAAAAGAAACGCGACATCGGCGTCATGGGTTCAAAGTCTCGATGACCACGGAAGGGCCTCCCCAGGCGCCCGACAGGCCGGATCCCGTCGCTGGTACGGTGGATGCAACGCCGCGCGCGGTGACGACGCGGGTTTACGAACGCATTCGAAGCGTTTACCTGTCGGCGGATCTTCGCAGTCTGTCCGCCGGACGCATCGTGCTGGCGCTGGTGCTGCTCCGCGATCTGTTCGCGCGGTGGATGGAGATGGGGATCTGGTACACGAACGACGGCATCATCCCCAACCACACGTTGCTGTGGCGCCCGTCGTGGGACCACGTGTTCTCGCTGTTCTACCTGGCGTCGTACCCGTACGAAGCGGCGATCGGTTTCGTCATCTGCCTCTGCGCGTATCTGGCGCTGCTGATCGGCTTGCGCACGAAGCTCGCTCAGATCGCGACGACCATCTGCATGATCAGCCTGCACGGCCGCACGTTGCTGTTCGACAACGGCGGAGACGTCGTGCTGGGGCTGCTGACGATCTGGACGACGTTCCTGCCGACCGGCCGTTTCTGGTCCGTCGACGCGGTGCTGGCGCGCCGCCGCCAGGCGACGCCGCCGCCGTCGCCGGATCCGGCGCCCATCGTCCTGGCCGCGGCGAAACCGGAGGCGAAGACCTTCGTCTCGCTGGGCGTGCTGGCGGTGGTCGCGCAGCTCGCGATCATCTACTTCTTCAACGCCGTTCACAAAGGCGGACACAACTGGCGCAACGGCAGCGCGGTCAACTACGCGATCCACCTGGACCGGCTGGCGACGTGGTTCGCGGTCTGGCTGCGGGAGCACATGTCGCCGGCGCTGTCGAAGGTGCTCACGTACGGCTCGCTCGCGACCGAGGCGATGCTTCCGGCGCTGCTGCTGTCGCCCTTCGCCACGCGCTATTGCCGCCGCGCCGCCATCGTCCTGGTGATCGGCCTGCACCTGGGCTTCGCCATGTGCCTGAACCTGGGCAACTTCGTGCCCGGGATGATCGCGTACACGCCGTTCTTGATCGCGGGCCAGGACTGGGACGCGCTGGAACGGTGGTGGGCGCGCAGCGTGAAGCGCGTCGACCTCGCGGCGCGCGTCCGGACGCGGCTCTCGTCGTGGATCCTGCGGCTGGCGGCGTTGCTGACGCCGGGCCGCTGGGTGCGCGTGGCCGAGCCGGGTCCGGTCGCCGCGGCGATCCGCAGGCGGATCCCGGCGGCGCGCGAGATCGCGGTCGTCATGCTGATGGGCATCGCGGGCAGCCAGGTGCTCGACGAGAACTGGGGCGCGCACAAGGTCATCGACTACCGCAATCCGAAGCCCGTCGCCGCCGCGGTCAGCTACCTGGGCTTGTTCCAGGGCTGGTCGATGTTCGCGCCCGAGGCGCCGATGACCGACTTCAACCTGATGGTCGACGCGGTGACGATCGACGGCCGCCACGTCGACCCCTACAACGAGATCGCGAACCCGCGCCATCCTCATCCGGGGTTCACGATCCCGGCGTCGCTGGGACCGAGCCACATCTTCTACGGCTACGGCAACCACATCCCGGGCCGCGGCGCCTACCACCAGGCGTTGCAGGAATGGGTGCTGCGCTACCCGGAACGGACCGGGCGGCCCAACGACAAGATCGCTTCGTTCGTCCTCTACAAGGTCGAGGACGACAGCCCGCCGCCGGGCGAGCTGAAGCCGCGCAACCTGCGCTGGAACGTCATGATCAAGTGGCCCCAGTAGTCGGATCCGTTCAGATCCAGAAGCGGATGATGGCCAGCGTGTGGCCGAAGCCGACGCTCTGATTCCGCCCCCAGCCGGCCAGCGGCACGTCCGAGAACAGCGTCGCCTGAAGCCGCCACGAATCCCACAAGGGCACCGCCAGCGCGCCGCCCGCCGTCACCAGGGCGACGGCGCTGTTCGCGATCACGCCGTTCGCATCGTGCGCGTCGCCTTGTCGCGATGCCATCGCGAACGCGCCGACCGTGGTCTCGTGGGCGAAGGTGTAGCCGCCCGACAGCAACATCGACAGGCGCGGCGCGAACGACTGCTCGACGCCCATGGACGCGCGCGCGCTGCGCTTCGACACCCAGCCCGAGAGCGACACGAATCCACGCCTGACGATCTCCTCGACCGCGAGGCCGACGTTGCCTTCGTAGGAACCGGTTCCGGTCCCCGACGTCGCCAGTGGGTCGTCCGCCTCGTCGAGCGGCTGCCCGGTTGGAAACGACGCGCCGGCCAGGATCGCGACGCCGGGCCAGCTGCCGCGCGTGCCGGCGTCGACGGCGTCGTAGCGAAGGCTGGCGGCGACGTCGCCCAGCCCGCCGCCGAAGCCCGACATGCCGGCGACCGAGCGGGCGGTCTGGATGAACGGCGCCGACAAGGCGACCTGGAACCGCGAGCCGAGGCGAAGCGCGCCGAACAGGTCCTCCTCGAACCCCAGCTCGCTGCGGTCGGCGGAGGTCGCGTAGCTGCCGCTGCCGCCGAATTCACCCATCACGGAGCGCGCCCGCATCTGCACACCCACCGCGCGATCCTCGAACGTGCGCAGCCGCGCGGGCGTGACCAGGCCGGTGCCGACGCAGCACGCCTGCGCGGCGGCGGGGCGCGGGCGCGCCGCAAGGCCCGCGGCGAGCGCGAACGCGACGACGGCGACCGCCGCGGCGCGGTCACGGAATCTCGAACGCCGCCTTCGCCGTGTCATCGACGGTTCCGCTGATCGTCATTCGCAGCTCCCACGATCCGGGCATGAACAGGTACAGCGGCGTGGCCAGGAAGGTGCCGGGCGCCGTCTCGGTGACGGTGGGATCGACGGACGTTCCGTGCCCATGCGCGGGCATCCAGGGAACCACGCCGACCGTCAGCCCCGTCAGCTGGGCGCCGCTCGCGTCCCTGACCGTCAGCTGGGAAGCGTCGGTGCCGATCGCCGGCGGGTAGGGCGAGTAGCGCACTTCGATCGTCAGGTTGCCGGAATCGGAGGTGATCGTCTGATCGGGATCGGCGCCGAACGACGGCTCCGTGGGCTGCATGGGATCGGTGCCGCAGGCGCCACCTGCGACGAGCATGGTGGTCGCGACACACAGCCAGATGCCCCGCGCGAACATCGGCCAGACTCTGGGCCGCGCGGGCGTCGAACGGAATGCGTAAAAACTTCGCAAGGGCTACCCCCGAGCGTCGGTGAGGCGCCGGAGATGCTTGCAACCGTTCGTGACTAGCTTTCCCGACGCGCCTGGGGCGTCCGGGGAGGGTGGAGATGGGGAAGGCGTTCGGTCTCGTCTGGTTTCTGTCGGCGGTCTTGATCGCGGCGTCGTGCGGGGAAGTGACGGCAAGCGACGCGCAGGAGACGCAGGCATGCGCGAGGAAGGTCGCGCCGGGGCAGGGCCGCGGCGCCGCCGGAACAGCCGGCGATTGCGCGACGGCCAACGGTGGCGGCGGTGGTGCGAGCGGGGAAGCAGGCGGTGGTGGCGCCGGGATCGCCGGCGCGAGCGGTGCCGGCGGCGCGACCGGCGCCGTCGCGACGGAGGTCGCCGAATTTCCCTGCACGGTTTGCCGGAGAGCGGAGAACTGCTGCAAGGCCGAAGGACTCACCGACTGCGGCTACACGGCCGCGTGCGCGTCGGCGATGAACGCCGAGCAGATGGAGTTCTATCGCGCGCTTTGCCGTGCGGTGCTGCGAGCAGCGGCCGGTAAGAAAACACCTGACGCGTGCGGCATCTAGCGTAATCCGGTTCAGGACGGCTCCTCGGTTGGCGCGGCTGCGTCAATCGCTACTCTGCAAATGAGGTTGTGGAAGGAGGGCGAGGTGGAGCAGCGCAAGAAGTGGACGAGCTTGGGTTGGGAGAGGTCGCTGTTGCTGGTCGGCGCGCTTGCGGTCGGCGTGTTCATGGCGGCGAACTCGTGTGACAGCACCAAGACCGGCGCGATCGGTCCTGGTGGGACGATCACCGGCGGCGCGGGAGGTGTCGGCACGGCCTTCGCGGGCGACGACGCGGTCCTGAGCGGCGCGCAGTCGATCGCGAACGGTCGCAAGGTGTTCCGCTTCGACACGTTCGGCGACGAGGCGTTCTGGGGCGGCAAGCTTCGCCTCCACGAGGCGATCGCCGGCAGCGCGAACGGCGGCGTCGGTCCGGGCGTCAGCCCGAAGACGGCGCTCGCGGTGGGGTTGAAGGTCGACGCCGAGGCGGTCCCCGCCGACGTCGCGGCCGGCATCAAGAACGGCACCGTCAACCTCGACGATCCGGCCACCACGCTGGCGTTGCTGAAGCTGAACGCCGTCGTCGGCGTCACGGGCTTCTTCTCCAGCACCGGCGGGCTGCAATCGATGGGCATCCAGTGCGCGCTCTGCCACTCGACGGTCGACAATTCCTTCGCGCCCGGGATCGGCAAGCGACTGGACGGCTGGCCGAACCGTGATCTCAACGTCGGCGCGATCATCTCGCTGGCGCCCGACCTGTCGCCGTTCACGACCGCGCTGCAGGTCGACGACGCGACGGTCAGGAAGGTGCTGGGCGCGTGGGGGCCGGGGCGCTTCGACGCCGAGCTGATGATGGACGGCCAGGGCTTCCGCCCCGACGGCAAGACCGCCGCGACGCTGCTGCCGGCCGCGTTCGGCCTGGCGGGCGTCGGCCTGCACACGTACACGGGCTGGGGCTCGGTCACGCACTGGAACGCGTTCGTCGCGAACCTGGAGATGATGGGGATCGGGCGGTTCTTCGATCCGCGCCTGAACAACCCGACGAAGTTCCCGGTGGCGACGCGCAACAAGTTCTTCAACGTCGAGAGAGAGGTCGCGGACGATCGGATCACGGGCAAGCTCGGTGACCTGCATATTTACCAGCTGGCGCTGAAGGCGCCGGCCCCGCTGGCGGGCAGCTTCGACGCCGCGGCCGCCGCGCGCGGCAAGGCGTTGTTCAACGAGAAGGCGGAGTGCTACTCGTGCCACACGCCGCCGACGTTCAGCGAGCCGGGCTGGCCGATGCACACGGCCGCCGAGATCGGCATCGACGACTTCCAGGCCAAGCGATCGCCCGACGAGCGCTACCGCACGACGCCGCTGGGCGGCCTGCACACGCGCGCGCAGGGCGGCTTCTATCACGACGGGCGCTTCGCGGATCTGGCCGCCGTCGTCGAGCACTACGACAGCTTCTTCAAGCTGGGGCTGTCGGGCGCGGAGAAGGCCGATCTGGTCGAGTACCTGAAGTCGCTGTAGCTCCGTCAGCCTTTGAAATAGTCGTAAAATTCGGCGCGCGCCTCGACCTTGTGTTCGAGCGCGCGCCGTTCGCTGTCCTGCATCGGCACGAAGTTTTCGTTCACCGCGAGGTTGGCGCGCACCTCGGCGACGCTGGAGCAGCCGACGATGACCGTGTCTGCGTGCGCGGCGCCGTAGCGAATGAGATCGGCGGCCGGCGCCTCCCGCACCAGCCGCCCGGCCGCGAGCACCTTCATGCCGACCACGCCCATGCCCTGCCGGCGCGCCTCGGCGACGGCGGTGGGCAGGAACGGCCGGTAGCGCGTATCGGCGGGGTTGATCGACACCAGCAGGTTGTCGAACGGGAAGCGGCGCATCGCCTCCAGCAGCACGTCCGGATCGTGGTGGCCGGTGAGCCCGATGAAGCGGACGCGGCCGTCGCGCTTCGCCTCCGCGGCGGCCTCCAGCGCGCCGCCCTTGCCGCACAGGACGTCGATCTCTTCGAGGTCGCGCAGGTCGTGCATCTGCCACAGGTCCAGCCGGTCGGTGGCGAGCCGGCGCAGCGAATCGTCGAGCAAGCGCAACGCCCGATCGCGCGTGCGCTCGTGCGTCTTCGACGCCAGGAACACGCCGTCGCGCGCCGCGGGGCCGGCGGCGCGGAACGCCTCGCCGTAGTAGTCCTGGCTCTGCTGGTAGGCAGGCGCCGTGTCGCAGTAGCGCACGCCGAGGCGCAGCGCCTCCAGGATCACCGGCACGGCCTCCTTCGCCCGGCCGGTCGTGCGCAGGATGCCCTCGCCGCCCAGCGACACGGGCGGCACGCGCGCGCCGGTGCGTCCCAGGGTCCGTTCACGTCTCGCCGAGAACCTGACCACGACGCCGCCGCGCTCGCGCAGGATCTCGAGCACGCACGCCTCGGTCTTGGGGTCCATCATCGTGCGGACGTCGAGCTCGAATCCGTATCGCTCGACGGATTCGAAACCATAGGAAGATCCGATGCGCGCCTCGACCTCGCGGCGGATCTCGGCCTCCGTGGGCGGCTCGCGCTCGAAGCGGACACGGTTCACGATCAACCCCATTCGTCGGGCCTCGCGCGCATTCTCCCCTAGAATGACCACGATGGTCATGCGCGGGTGCGCGTTCTCGCTGCTGCTCACGGTCTTGCTGTCCGCGCCGGCGCTCGCCGGCGGTACGATCGAGGGGACCATCCGCGTCGCCGGCCCGGCGCCCGCAGTCGCGGCGCGGCCGATCGCGAAGGACACGAACGTTTGCGGAAGCGCGGCGCCCGCCGAATCCGTGCTGGTTGGCAAGGCGGGCGCCCTCGCCAACGTCGTCGTGTCCGTCAGCGACGCGCGCTTCGCGGGGACCCCGCCGCCGGTCGCGGGCGCGTCGCTCGATCAACGCAGGTGCCGCTACCTGCCGCACGTCCAGGCGCTGACGGTCGGGACGCCGCTGGCGGTCATGAACAACGATGCGATCCTGCACAACGTCCACGGCAATGCGGTGAAGACCGAAGGCCCGACGCTGACGGTGTTCAACCTCGCGCTGCCGATCAAGGGACAGAAGCTGCCGGTCACGATGACGAAGCCCGGCGTCGTCAAGCTGCAGTGCGACGCGGGCCATACCTGGATGAACGCCTGGATCTACGTCTTCGATCACCCGTACTACGCGGTCACGGACGACAGCGGCGCGTTCGTCATCAAGGACGTCCCCGCCGGCGAGCACGTGGTCGAACTGTGGCACGAGCCCGCCGACGGGCAGGGCCCGGGCACGCGCACCACCGCGAAGGTCAAAGTCATTGACGGAAAACGGGCGCGGCTGGACCTAACGGTCCGGCTCTGACCGCGCCCAGCGAGACAACCATGCGCGTGCGGCAAGCCGACGTGCCGCCTGGCGATTTCGTGATCGGGCGGTTCACCACTCGACATTGAAACCCACCCGCCGTGCGGGTTCTCAGAGGAGGCCTATCAGCATGCGTCATCCCGAGTTCAACCATCGTTTCGTCTGGGCGGGTGTGCTGGTGGGCGCGCTGGCGTGCGCGTGCGCGAGCACCCCGGGCGACGGGAGCGGGACGTCGGGAAATAACGGCGGGGCCGGCACGACCGGCGTCGCCGGCAACGGGGCGGCGGGCACCGTCGGCGGGGCCGGCACGACGGGCGTCGCAGGCAACAGTGCGACGGGGATAGCGGGAACGAGCGGCAACGCGGGCAACGGTGGCGTGACGGGCAACGCCGGCACGACGGGAAACGCCGGAACGACCGGCGCCGCGGGAACCACGGGCGCGGGCGGCACGACGGGTCAGGCCGGCCGCGGCGGCACCACCGGGACAGCCGGTCGCGGCGGCACGACGGGCCAGGGTGGAACCACCGGCGCGGGCGGTCGCGGCGGCACGACCGGGACGGCGGGCACGACGGGAACAGCCGGGACGACGGGCCAGGGTGGAACCACCGGCGCGGGCGGCTGCACGAATCCACCGGCGGCCGGTCCGCTGGTCGGCTGGGCGTCGCTGAACGGCAGCACGACCGGCGGCGGCAGCGCGACGCCGCAGGTGGTGACCACGCTGCAGCAGTTCACGTCGGCCGTCACGGGCAACACCGCCGCGGTGATCTACGTGAACGGCAAGCTGGCGGCGGGGCGCGTGGGCATCGGCGCGAACAAGACGATCGTCGGCGTCTGTGGCGCCGAGATCCACGGTCACCTCAGCGTCAACTCGAACAACGTCATCATCCGCAACATCAAGATCGTGGGCTACGGCGTGGGCGACTGCTCGCTGGATCCCAGCTACACCACGACGGTCGGCTGCTCGTCGGGCGACGACGCGATCACGGTCTCGGGTGCGCAGCACGTTTGGTTCGACCATTGCGACATCTCCGACGGCACCGACGGCAACCTCGACATCGTCAACGGCGCCGACTACGTGACCGTGTCGTGGACGAAGTTCCACTACACGCCGCGCACCGATCCGGTCGGCAACGACAACACCGGCGCCGAGGGCCACCGGTTCTCGAACCTCATCGGCAGCAGCGACACCGTTCCGGCGGACGTTGGGCACCTCAACATCACCTGGGATCACGACTGGTGGGCCGACAACGTCAACCAGCGCATGCCGCGCAGCCGGCGGGGCAAGATCCACATTCTGAACAGCCTCTACACGGCGACCGGGAACAGCTACTGCTCGAACGCGGGACAGGACGCGCAGCTGCTGGTCGAGGGCACCGTCTACAACGGCGTGAAGGCGCCGTTCCAGACCAGCCAGAACGGCATCATCAGCGCGCCGTCGGGGAGCAACCTGTTCACGGGCACCTCGGGCACGACGACGGGGACCGGCGCCAGCTTCGGGCCGACGTACCCGTACACGGTCGAGCCGGCGTCGGGCGTGCAGGCGGCGGTGATGGCCGGCGCGGGACCGAAGTGACATGAAGATCCGCGCGGCAATTTTCGCACTGGCGTCGCTCGCGATGTCCGCGTGCGCGACGTCCGACGACACGGGCGGCGTGGGCAACGGCGGATCCTCCGCGGGCGGCACGTCGGGCGCTGCAGGAACGACTGGTGCCGCCGGCAACGGCAGCGCGGCGGGCACGGGCGGCGGCGTCGCCGGCGTCAGCGGTACGGCCGGCACGACGGGCACGGCGGGCACGACGGGTTCGGCCGGCACGACGGGGAGCGCGGGCACCAGCGCCGGCGGCACGACAGGTTCGGCCGGACGAGGTGGCACGACGGGAAACGCGGGGCAGGGCGGGACGACGGGCGCCGCCGGCCGCGGTGGGACGACGGGCGCCGCGGGCAGCGCCGGAACCACGGGCGCGGCGGGGCGCGGCGGGACGACGGGCGCCGCGGGCCAGGGTGGAACCACCGGCGCCGCCGGGCGCGGCGGTACGACCGGCACGGCGGGAACGACCGGGCAGGGCGGAACCGCCGGCCAGGGAAATCTCCCGCCTGGCGTCACGTCGTTGTTCCCGCCGCCGAACGGGCAGAACCTGTGTCCGGATCCACCGCTGAAGATCACGTTCTCCGGCGCGCCGACGCTGGGATCGTCGGGCCGCTTCCGCGTCTTCACCAGCGGCGGCTCCGCCGTCGCCACCATCGACATGGCGGCCGCGACGGTCACTGAAACGATCGGCGGTATGTCGTTCGCCGTCTCGCGGCCGGTGTACGTCGACGGCAACACCGTCTCCGTCACGCTGCCGCCGAAGGTGCTCGCCTACGGGATGACCTATTACGTGAACGTCGAGAGCGGCGCGATCACCGCCGGCGGCGGCGCGTTCTCGATCACCGATACGACGACCTGGCGCTTCACGACGATGGCGGCCGCGCCCAGCAACCGCACGGCGATCGCTGTCGCGCTCGACGGCTCGGGCAGCTTCTGCTCGGTGCAGGGCGCGTTCGACCTCGTTCCAGCGAGCAACACCACAGCCACCACCATCACCGTCGGCACCGGGCGCTATCACGAGGTCATCCGCCTGAACGGGAAGAGCTCCATCACGTTGCAGGGCCAGGACCGCAACGGGACGGTGATCTCGGGAACCAACAACAACAACCTGAACCCGAGCACGAAGGGCCGCTCGCTGTTCGGCGTCGACAGCGCCAGCAACATCACCATCCGCAACCTGACCATCCAGAACCTGACGCCGCAGGGCGGGTCGCAGGCGGAGGCGTTGCGGATGGAGGGCTGCAACCAGTGCATCGTGCGCGACGCGACCGTCATCAGCCTGCAGGACACGCTGCTCTGGAGCGGAAAGATCTACGCCGCCAACGTCCTCATCGAAGGCAACGTCGACTTCATCTGGGGGACCGGCGCCGCGTACTTCGTGAACAGCGAGATCCGCACGCTCGGGCGCAAGGGCTACATCGTGCAGGCGCGCAACACGACCGGGTACGGCTACGTGTTCGTCGATTGCAAGCTGACCGCCGATTCGGGGATCACCGGCAACATCCTGGCGCGCATCGACTCCGGCGCTTACCCCTCCAGCCACGTCGCCTACATCAACTGCCAGATGACGAACGCGATCGCGCCCGAGGGCTGGCTGCTGACGGCGGGCAGCGCGACGTCGTCGCTGCGCTTCTGGGAGTACAAGAGCGTCGACACGTCGGGAAATCCGATCAACGTGAGCTCGCGGCTGGCGGGTTCGCGCCAGCTGTCGGATTCGGAAGCGGCGATGATGCGCGACCCGGCCGTCGTGCTGGGCGGCTGGCAGCCGCCGGCGAACTGACACCGCGCCGCGGTCGGGATATCCTGGCCGTGGATGACGGGTCGAGGAGGGAACGCCGCGCGCGTTGTCGTCCTGGTGGCGGCGGGTGCGCTGGTGACCGGCTCGACGCCGGGTTGTTCGATGGTGTTCGTCAAGCGGCCGCCGCCAACCGAGGAGCGCGGCGCGGTCGTCCGCTGCACGTCGTCGGACATCCTGCCGCTGGTCGACATGATGGTCGCCGTCATCCAGGTCATACGGTTCTCGATCGCGTACTCGGCGAACGAGGGCGCTTACAAGGGCATGACCCTCAGTCGCGACTCCGACATGATGATCGGCGCCGGCATGGCCGGCTTGTTCGCCCTATCGGCGGGCGTGGGGTTCTCGACGACGAGCGAATGCCGTGAGGCCCGGGCGGCGGTGTACGCCCCCGATCCGCCGAGGCCTCGACGGCGGCCGCCGCCCGCGACCGTCGTGCGAACCCCGCCGCCCGCGCCGGAAGCGCGTGAAGCCGAGGCCGCGCCCGCCGACGCGGGAGCGCCCGCGCCGCCGGATGCCGGCGCGCCCGCGCCGACGCTGGTCGTGCCCGAGGCGCCGCGAGCGCCGGCCGTGCGCCAGCGGACAGACCCCGAGTAGCGAGAGCGTCGCTAGCGCGGCTTGACCGCGGCCGTGTAGATGCTGAGCGTGCCGTCGCGATCGGACGTGAAGTACAGCGTCTTGCCGTCGGGGGTCAGCCACGGGTCGCGCTCGTCGCCGCCCGTGTTCAGGTCGTCCAGTGTCTGCGTCAGCTCGAACGTCTCGTTCACCGAGCGACGCCGCGCGACGTAGAGATCGGCCGACGGTTCCAGGATCATGCCGGCGTCGTTCACGCGCGGCCCCGCGTCGGCGGGGTACATCAGCGGCGACGACGAGAAGAACAGCGTCAGCCCGTCGTCGGTCAGGAAGCCGTCGACGGTGCTGCGATCGGCGTACACCAGCTTGTCGATCAGGACCGGGGTGCCGAAGGGCGCGCCCGCGCCCGATCGCGTCGCCAGGAACGTCCGATAGATAACCGACGCACCCTGCTTCGATGACAGCGGCATGACCAGGCCGTGCTGGCCGGGCGGGCGCGGGATGTCCTCGACGGTGGTGTTCAGCGCCACGACATTGACGGGGGTCGACCACGCGGCGAGGCGGTCAGGCCGGGTCGACATCCAGATATCCGTCGAGCCGAAGCCGCCCGCCCGGTCCGATCCGAACCACAGCGTCAGGCCGTCGGCGGAGATCGCCGAGCTGGTCTCGAACGTGGCCGTGTTCACCGCGTCCACCGGCA
>Ga0207651_10000193_pt1 | contig 26524 bp, 10 predicted proteins | sample KBSM23metaG_FD_184328 | JGI IMG/M metagenome (GOLD analysis project Ga0207651, IMG submission 184328) | Miscanthus rhizosphere microbial communities from Kellogg Biological Station, Michigan, USA - KBS M2-3 metaG (SPAdes) (version 2) | ecosystem: Host-associated > Plants > Roots > Rhizosphere >... | reverse complement strand
GCGTAAAACGCACGATCGAGAGGCTCCAATCCAGATGCGATCGCTTCAGTCACTCAACAAAAGTCGCCGCCGGTCGAGGCCGTCGAGCAGGCGACCGAACCGACCGTCGGTCTCCAGCGCCGCGAGCAGTCCCGACGCCGCGTGCCGGTAGCCGTCGCGGTCGAGATCGCCCGACACCAGCCGGTAGCGCAGGAACAGGAACGCCGTCTGCGCGACGTCGGACAGGCAGTACCTGCGCAGGGCATCGAGCTGGCCGGCGTGGAACAGCCCCTCGACCTGACTGCCGTCGACGCCGTCCTTGCCCGGGAGACCGATCGTCCGCGCCGCGCCGTCGAGCGACGTCATCCTCGCGGCTCCGTGATCCGAGATGACGTCCGCGAGATCGAGGTGCCCCTCCTCGGTGAAGCGGTAGCGATAACCCTCGCCGCGGTAGTACCAGCGGAAATCCAGGCCGAAGCGCAACGCGCGCAGCGCCAGCACGGGGAGGTCGAAGCCGCGCCCGTTCCACGTCACGACCTGGGGCCGCCACTTCCCCATGAAGTCCGCGAAATCCGCCATCATCGCCGCCTCGTCTTTGCCCTCGCCGAAGGTGCCGATCCGCTTCACCGATAGGTCGGCGCCGATCCAGGTCACGCCGATGACAACTGGTCGGCAGGCGTAGAGGGGAGGGAACGGGCGTTCCACTCCGGCGGCTGGTTCGGGCGGCGTCCACAGCTCCCTGTCCGGTATCGTCTCGATGTCGAGGACGAGGTAGGTGGTTTCACTACTCAAGGTGCGGAGATTGTACCGTGTCGATCGCTAACGTACTTGTCCGGGAATGAAAGGAGGAGGAGTATTAGGGCGCCCTCGTCCTAACCCAACCTAGGAGTCCCCCAATGCGCAGCGGGCATCTTCTTTCACTTGGCGCGGTAGCTCTATCCTTCGTTCTCGCAAGCTGTGCCGGTGTCAGCCCGAAGGTGAGCACCGGTAACGGCGGCAACGGCGGACCGGGCACCGGCGGCATCGGCAACTACGACGGCGGCCGTCCCGACATCCCGACGATCGAGGTCGGCGACCCGAGCAAGTGCGGCAACGGCGTGCTCGACAATGGCGAGCAGTGCGACGACAACAACAAGAACGCCGGCGACGGCTGCAGCGCAATTTGTCAGATCCCCGCCGGCTGGATGTGCTCGGGCACGCCCAGCACGTGCAACATGGCCGGCGTCTGCGGCGACGGGATGCTGGGTTCCAGCGAAACTTGCGACGACGGCAACAAGGCCGACGGCGACGGTTGCTCGGCGGACTGCAAGAAGATCGATCCGGGCTACGAGTGCCGCGTGCCGGGTCGCAGGTGCGTTCCCGCGTGCGGCGACGGCAAGGTCATCGGCGGCGAGCAGTGCGACGACGGCAACACGATGGCGGACGACGGCTGCTCTCCGACGTGCGTCGTGGAACCGGGCGCGAGCTGCGACACCAGCATGCCCAGCAAGTGCACGGCGGCGGTGTGCGGTAACGGCAAGGTCGAGGCCGGCGAGTCGTGCGACGAGGGCACCTGCGTCGCGGGCTCGCTCAAGTGCAACGGTCTGTTCCTGGGCGACGGCACCGGCTGCTCGAAGACCTGCGTCAAGGAGCCGAAGTGCCGCGACGGCGCGACGACGCGCGCCTGCGACACCAGCTGCGGCAACGGCAACATCGAGGCGGGCGAGGACTGCGACGACGGCAACCTCGCGAAGGGCGACGGCTGCGACGACAAGTGCAAGAACGAGGCGGGCTTCACCTGCACGCCGCAGATGCGCCCCGACACCGAGACCTGCTCGACGGGCTCCGGCGACTGCCTCAAGATCCCGGTCGTCTACCGCGACTTCAAGAACGAGAGCGTCAGCGGCGGTCACCCCGACTTCTTCTACCTGGGCGCGCCGGTGACCGGCGGTCCGACCGTCACCGCCAACGGCGGCTCGGTCGCGTTCACGAAACGGTACTGCGTGTCCAACACGGGCGGTCCCGCCAAGGGCGGCGACTCGACCGCGCGCACCTGGGACATCGCGGCCGCGACGCTGGGCGCCACCGGCTGCACCGGCGCGGCCTGCGGCAAGCCGACCTTGGGCACGGGCGGCGGCCTGGTCCCCTGTCAGTTCACCGACTGGAGCCACAACGGCAACCCGGAGAACGGCAACCAGCACGTTCCGGGATATGGCGACGCCGGCTCGGCGGGGCACATCCTCAACGGGCTCCCGTACCAGCCGAACCCGGCGGCGTCGATGACGGGCGCGCCCTGGTTCAAGGGCGTCGCGCCCATCGTCAAGGACGCGACCAGCTTCAGCCAGTGGTTCACCGACAGCACGTTCTCGGGCGGGACCCACGTGGTGAGCGCGCTCGAAATGGTCCCCGCGGGCGGCGGCCAGTACCAGTCCACGAGCGGCTCGCACGCGGTCTACGGCGGCTTCTTCCCGCTGGATCCGATGGGCCAGTATCCGCCCGGGACCAACGCCGCGACGCCGGCGGGGCCGGGCGCGGCGAGGATGGGCGGCACAATGGGCCAGGAAGCTCTGCTCTGCAACCTGTGGCCGTACTGGTACTCGAGCACGTCGTTCGGGGCCGGGGCGGGGTGCAAAGCCGACCAGTACCTGTTCCCGCCCAGCGTCACGTCCACGACGGCGAATCCCAACGGCATGTGGGTCACCGGCTTGCAGGGCTGGTTCCACGACTTCTGGTTCACCAGCGAGGCGCGTTACCTGTTCACCTTCAACGGGACGTTCAGCCTGCAGTTCTTCGGCGACGACGACCTGTTCATCTTCATCAACGGCCACCTGATGCTCGACCTCGGCGGCGTGCACCAGCGTCTGCCCGGCAAGGTGACGATCAACGCCGACGGCTCCGCGATGATCACGGAGGGCGGCGCGCTTGATCCCACCACCAACATGATCAACACGTGCCCGGGCACCGATCCGTACACGAAGACCGCGACCACGTCGCCGGCGGACTGCCGCACTCGCACCATGACCGCGGCCCAGACCGGTCTGGTGATGGGTAAGACCTACGAGATCGCCGTCTTCCACGCCGACCGCCACCCGTCGGAGTCGAACTACCAGCTGACGCTGAGCGGGTTCTCGACCACCCGCTCGAACTGCGGTCCCACCTGCGGCGACGGCGTCGCCACGGGCGCGGAGGAGTGCGACTGCGGCATGACCACGGCGTCGTCCGATCCGCTGTGCGCCGGCAAGACCAACGACGGCTCGTACGGCGGCTGCACCGCCCAGTGCAAGTACGGCCCGTACTGCGGCGACGGCGTCGTCGACAAGGACCACGAGCAGTGCGACCTCGGCACCAAGATGAACACGATGACCTACGGCACCATGAACGGCTGCGCACCCGGTTGCCAGTGGCCGCACTACTGCGGCGACGGCATCGTCGACGAGGCCGAGGGCGAGCAGTGCGACCTCGGCATGGGCAACGGCCCGACCGCGCCTTGCTCGACCAAGTGCCAGGTCTGCGTCGACTGCGCGATGTAATGAAGTTTTAGCGCGGGGCGCGTAAGCGTTTTTCCGCGGCAGCACGCAACGCACGGGCGCGCGTCCGCAGGCGCGCCCGTGATAAAAGGTCGCATGCGATTCGTCGCCCTGCGGTTCAGGTTCTGGCTGATCTCCGGCTTCGCGCTGGCGGGCGTCGCCGGCTGCGCGCACCGCCCGCCGCCCGTCCAGCCGTGGCAGCGCGAGCACCTGTCCAAGCGTGCGATGCAGTTCGACGCCGATCCCCAGGAGGATCGCTTCCGGCAGCACTGGCTGGGATCACGGGAAGGGTCTGACCTCGGCTACGGGCAGCCGGGCGGAGGCTGTGGCTGCAATTGAAGCGGCGTCCGTTCCTTGCCGCGCCTAGCGCGCGGCTCCGCGCGGGCCTCGTCGTCTGCATCGCCGCACTGACGGCGCGGGCGGCGTGGGCGGACGACTACGTGATCGTGCGCGGCGCGTACTACCGGGAGGCGTCGACGCGCGTGATCCAGCCGATGGTGGAGCTGCAGCGCGAATCGCCGAGCGGCGTGGACGTGGGCGCGCACTTCCTGATCGACACGATCACGTCGGCGTCGATCGCCGCCGGGACGACCATCGACAACGTGTTCACCGAGATCCGCGACGAGGCGGGCCTGCGCATCCGCAAGCGCTGGGAACGCAGCGACGTGTCGCTCGCGTACAAGTACAGCGCCGAATCGGACTACTGGTCGCACGCGCTCAGCGGGTCGTACGGCGTGCGCCTGTGGGACGACACGGCGGCGCTGCGGTTCTCGTTCGGCGCCAACAACGACACGATGGCCGCGAAGGGCCGCACGCCCGACTGCCGGCCCAACATGGCGGCGGCGTTCTGCACGCTCAAAGGCATCTTCGGGGGCGTCAGCTACTCGCAAGTGCTGTCGCCGGTGTCGATCGCGCAGGTGAGCTACGAGGCGGCGTACCTGGAAGGGTTCCAGGGGAACCTGTATCGGATGGTGACGTCGTTGATGCGCTACGAATATCTGCCCGAGCACCGGCTGCGCAACGCGATCACGCCGCGCTTCGCGTTCTACATCCCGCAGACCGCGACCGGCTTCCAGCTGCACTATCGCTTCTACTTCGACTTCTACCCGGGCGACTACGCGACGCCTTCCGATCCGTGGCTGATCACCTCGCACACCGTCGAGGCGCGCATGTACCAGCAGCTGACGCCGACGCTGCAGGTGCGCCTGCTGCTGCGCTACTACCACCAGAGCCACGCCCGTTTCTGGTGCGCCCCGCCCAGACCGTCGCGGCTGCCGCAGACGGACTTCTGCGCGACCGCCACCGATCCGCCGTCGGGCTACACGACGGACGCCCACTACTACACCGCCGACCCGAAGCTGGGGCCCGTCAACACCGAGTACCCCGAGGTGCAGTTCGTCTGGAACGCCGACGCGCTTCGCGCGGTGCCGTTCCTGAAGTGGTTCGCCGCCGGGACGTTCGAGATCTCCTACGGCCACTACTTTCAGAGCACCAGCTTCGGCGGCGCGCACGTTCTACAGACCGGCTACCGGTTGCCTTACTGACGGCGCGCGTCCGTTGACGTTGCGGCCGCAGTAAGCGCCACGACGATCGCGCGCGACCGAAACGATTTCTGAAAATAGTGGGTTGCGCTGGCGAGCGCACCCCCGTCTCCAAAGTCGGAGCAGTTCGCAGTCGAGCTTTCCGCCCTTGGAGGATCAGATGAAACGGTTCGCGGTCGTTTGTTCGTTGCTGGTGGGTGCCGTTACCGGTTGCGACACGCTGTTTCCGGGGCCAGGCGGAGGGCAGGCAGGCAGCCTGACAGGCATCGGCCCCGACGGCGGCGTCTGCGAGAAGGATCCCCAGACGATCAAGAACGTCATGCTCGCGCCGCCGATCTGCAACGCGACCAATCCATGTCCTTGCGGCACCTTCTGCAGCTCGCAGACCGGCGGCAACTGCGTCGCCGACTGCGTCGACGACAGCTGGTGCGCGCCCGGGCATTTCTGCTCGGGTTACGGTCAGTGCCTGGCGGGCAGCGCCGACGGCGGCACGGGCGACGGCGCGGGTCCCAACGTCGACCCGTCTTGCCCCCGCAACGAGGCGCTGCTCGACAGCCTGCACGTGATGCGGCGGGCCTGCGAGTTCGACGACATCTGCCCGTTCGGTTCCTTCTGCGACCATCGTCAGGAATCGTGCGACTACGAATGCCGCTCCGATGCGGACTGCGCGGGCCGCAACAGTCCTGGGCATACCTTCGTGTGTGGCTGCCTCGGGAAGTGCGCCGAGGTCGCCGCTCCGCGCGTCGCGGCGACGGAGGTGCTGTCGACCGTCGAGGCGACGCCTGACGACTTCATCTTCTTGCGTCCCGCGGGGGCGATCACGCAGCCAGTCTGGGGCGGCGTGAACGAGCGCGCGATTTCGGTGGTCGTCGTCGCTCCCTTCGTCACGACGGACGGAACGACGATCACCGGACCGAGCGTGAAGATAACGGCGAATCCCGGTCCGGGACTCCAGGGTCGCTGCCCGTCGGGGCAGGCGATGCCGTGCGACATCGACATCGATCCGGCGACCTTCAAGAAGGTCAACGATGTCTATCGCTCTGCCCCGGTGATCGTCACGGTGGCGCCGTCCGATGCCGCGCCGACGGCGACCAACTGGGAGCTGCGCCTGTCGTCCAATCAGATTTCGAACTCCCCGAAGTCGATACCGCTCCGTTACGCGAGCGCCGTCGACAACAGCGTCGGACCAAACTACCAGACCATCCCGCAGCCACCCGCGCCGCCGTCGGGGTTCCGCGGCACCGGCTACGTTCACATCGACACGCCCACGCTCGACAACCTGCAGATCCAGGTCCGCGCACGGGAGTGGCAAGGGAAGCTGGTGGTATTCGACGAGACCCGCCAGCTGTCGCCGAGCGGCAAACTCTGGCTGGCCCTGCCGGTGAACGGCACCCCCGATCTCGAAGCGTTCCTGGAGCCGGACGGGGACAACGATCCCGCTCTGCAGATCTCCTTGCGCGGAAATCTCCTGCAACGGCTGGCACGCTGAACATGCAGCGCGACACCAACAGCGGCTCCCTTTCGGGGACGTTCACACGCTCCGTTTCCAGTGACTTCGTCTTCAATCAGAGCCCCGCTGGACCGGCCACGAGCCCGTTCGCCGTTGCGACGAACGGAAACTTTCACCTCATGGCGATTGCCAGCACCACGGGGTTCTGCGACGCGGATACCGATTGCTCCGGCGGCAGCACGTGCGACATGGGGTTCTGTTCGAGCGGCGGCGGAACGCACCACGCTTTCTTCGAACTCGCCAATAGCACCGGTGGCGGCGCCGGATTTCTCGATCACAAACGAAGCGCGACCTGGGGCTCGAAGTACCCGAACCCCGATCAAAACAATCAGAGCTATTTCGGCTTCGCCGGCATCTACATGCCGTCGTCTGGCGCGTTCGCCGTCGCGGATCCGTCGGCATTCGCGCTGCGCGGGCCGTTGCCGATGGTGTCGGGAGAACCGCTGGCTGATCTGTTCACGTTCGGTGGGATCCTCTCTCAGAACGAGCAGCCCAAGGCAATCCTGCTGCTGACCCAGGGTGACAGCCCCTACAGCCCGGCCCGCTCCCAGCTGCTCTCCGACTGCCTTACGGACCTGCAGCGTGACCGCAAGAACGCCGACCTCAACGTCGACACGTTCGATACCTACACGCCTTGCGTCAACCTCGGTCGCGTCAACATGGCCATCAGCGATCGCAGAACGTTCCAGCGCACGTTGCAGGGCTGGCTTCAGGTACACAGCTTCATCGCCCGCGAGGGGCTCGAGGAGGCCCAGCTCCAGGAAGCCACCACCGGAATCGGCATACCCGGCGCGACGTCGACGGTCTCCGCTCCGGCGCTGGAAAAGATCATGGGCGCGGTCGAAAGCGGCCTCGGATACATGCTGGACGTCAACAGCCGCTACAACTTCGCCCCGTACACGGTGATGACGCCGGACGAGATCTGGTCGGCGATCGATTACCGCAACCTGATCGGGCAAGCGTGCTCGGGCGACAACGACTGCAACGTCAGCGGCTCGAGCGAGCCCGCCCAGCGGACCATGCAGTGTGTGAACCAGGCCTGCAGGGTATTCAAGGCCTCCGAGTTGCCCCAGCACGAGCAGCCGATTGGCGTTCCGCCGGTCATCCTGGAGACGGCGACGGCGTACCTCAGGACCCTCGAGGCGTACTTGGAGAAGATCGCGCGTCAGAGCTACGGGGCACCGGCGGACGCCAGCCCCTCGAACAGTCGGGCGGCTGCGCTGCGGCGATTCGGGACCGGCATGCGGCTGGTGCTAGCGGCGGAACAGATGGCGGCGGGGATCAACCAGAAGGCGGGCGCATGTCCGACGTCGACGAATCCGAATTGCGACTACATCAAGGGCCGGTTCGAGTCGGCCGCCACCGAGCTGAGAACGGTCCGGGCGCGCGTCATCGCCCAGGCGGAGATCATCCGCACGGGCCGCAATCCTTTCAACATCCCGGAGGATGACGTCCCGCTGTTCTTCGGCGACCCGACCGGAGCGAACTCGCGCTTCTTTGCTTCGTCCGATTACCTGATCAACGGCTGGGCGATACCGGCGGTGACGCAGGCGCAGTCGTATCTCGACGCCGCCCGCGGCGGGTGGATCGCTCAGATGCAGGCGAAGGTTCAGGACGAGCTGAACCAGCACAACCGCGACCAGGAAATCAGTCAGCTCATGTCGAAGTACGGGTCGCCGATCCTGGCGAACTGCGGAAACCTGCAGGTGCGGGACGACAAGGGCGATCTCAAGCTGCTCGATTCGACGGAGGTGATTCCGTACTACGTGAAGGCGGGCGCCGACGTCGACTCGGGGAGTTGCTACATCGATCGGGCGTGCACGGGCGACGAAGGGTTGGACGGCAAGATCGCGCTGAGAGAAGCGCTCGTCAACGCCTTCTGGAATCCGGATCGAAGTCTGAACAACGGCCAGGGTGAGGCCGTGCATGCCCAGGACGAGCCGGGCAGAGACGGTTTCCTGGGCAGTTTCTTCATCAGGTCGGAGGTCTGCAAGCTCACGTTCTTCGACGAGACCCTGCCGAACAACAAGTTCATCGGCATGGTCAAGCAATGGTGCCCCGGGAACGTGGCCTTCAACCCAACGGGCGCGAACTGGTGCTCAATCGCTTACGACGCCGTCGATGGGAACATGTACATGAGCACGCCGAACAGCGGCTTCATACCGCTCGCGGCCTTCTACGGTCCCATCAAGCGGGCGGACGCCGGTAACCACAAGTTCTATGAGCTCGCAACCAACGCGCCGGGCCCGGACGACAACATCTACAACTTTGACGACATCCGTTCGAACATCACGCAGTACGGACACTATGGCGAGACGCTCGTCGCGCCGGTGAGCCAGGTGTTCACCATCAAGGGCACGCCGTACTGCGCGGGCGGGTACAAGCCTTACCTGCTGCACGCGGATTACCCGCGCCCGTCGCGCGCCGCGCTCCCCGGCCGCTGTTACAAGGGAGCGCTGGGCGTGAGCTTCCACCAGGTCCAGGCCAACCTGCTGAGGATCCGCAGGGCAAAGGAGGTGCTGGACTCCGGTCAAAAAGGCGCCCAGGACACGATGGAGCTGTGCGCGAAGATCGACTCCAACGGCATGAAGCTCGCGGTATTCCGCGGGCACTACCTCAACATGAAGGAAGCCTACGACGACATGTCGAAGTTCACCGGATCGATCGAGAAGGGCGTCCAGGCGGGAATCCAGTCCGGGAACTTCGTCGTCGGCTGGGCCACAGCTGTGGGGAACTTCGCGAAGTCGTGGTTCTTCAACGACGACGACATCAAGAAGGAGGCCGAAGAGTTCGAGACGATGCAGATGAAGTTCGCGCTGGAAGAGAAGTCTCAGGAGTGCTGGAACACGTTCCGGGCGCAGCGTCGTGCGCTCGCCACCGCGATGACCGATGTTCAGATCGCCTCCACCGAGCTGCAGGTCCAGGCCGCCCAGTTCCGGAACCTGGGCGGGCAGAACGATCTGAACATGCAGGAAGGGAGGGCGGTCCTGAAACGCGAACAGGAGAGCCCGCTTTCCAGCCTGGGCCACCATTTCTGGGTCGACGAGAAGGTCGAACAGTTCAGGAAGGAATTCGAATGGTCGCGACGGCTCGCGTTCCTGGCGATGCGAGCGGTCGAATACGAGTTCCAGCAGTCGCTGCCGTTCCGCTCGCAGATCGTGGCGGCGACGACGCCGGCGCAGCTTCAGGACGTGATGATCGGGCTGCAGCAAGAGCAGGCGGCCCGGACGATCAATCGTCGTCGTCCCGAAGAGGCGAGCGTGGTCGTCAGCTTGCGCGATGACGTCCTCGGGATCGCCGATCGCAGCGGCGATCCGACCGGGGAGCGCAACTGGACGCCGGCAGAGCGGTTCGCGTCGCGGCTGTGGGACGATCGTTACGCCTTCCGCGATAGCGACGGCGAATACCTGGGCCAGGCGATCCCGTTCACGCTCGGGCCCATCGGCGTGCTCGAAACCCGCTGCGGTGAGCGCCTCTGGCGCGCCACCGCGACGATTCAGGGCGACGGCATCGAGCAGAGCGCGCCGGGCGCGTCGGTGCTGCTGCTGAAACGGAACACGTTCTCCAGCCAGTACTGCAATGGGAAGTCGCCCCCCGGAGTCAATTCCTCGGGAGCAGTCGCGGCCGGGCCGGCGATGCAGGTTGGCGTCATCCACACGACGGCTCAGCTCTTCAGACCGGGCGCGAACGTGGATCTCTCCGATGCCGACCAGTTCACCGCCTCGCTCCTCTACCCCTGGTTCAATGTGCGGCGGACAGACTTCTACAGGACGGGCTTCCGCGATGGGGCGTCGGAGGAGCTGGCCGGGCGTGGTCTCTACGGCGACTACGTGTTGCTGTTCCCCAAACAGGTGCTGGAAGACGGGATGGCGCTCGACAAGGTCGAGGACGTCCTGCTGAGGCTGGATTATCTGTCGGTCGACAACCTCTCCCAGTAAGCCGCCGCGGCCATGGGACAGGTGTCGTTGCCGCCTCGGAAGAGCGGCGCGGTTCTAAGACGCGGCGCCCTGGGCGCCGTGGCGGCGAGCCTTCTGCTGTTGCCTCGGGTCGCGGAGGCGCTCGAGGGGCCTGCGCCGGGCGCGGCGAGCGCGAGCACGATCAAGCTGCCGGACGGTCCGGGGTCGGTGCGGGGCCTCGCCGATCCCGCGACGGTGAACGTGTTCACGGGGCAGGTGGGGTTTCAGATCCCGATCAGCGTGCCGTCCGGGCGGGCGGGGCTGACGCCGAGCCTGGCGCTGCGGTACTCGGGCGCGCTCGGGAACGGGCCGATCGGGATCGGGTGGACGTTTGACGTGCCGATGGTGCGGCGGAGCGACCGGGGTGGAGTGCCTGCGTACGACGACGGCGACGAGCTGGAGCTGTCGGGCGTCGGCGACGGCGGGCGACTGGTGCGCGATCCGGATCGCACGAACCCGCAGCAGTACTGGGTGGAGGGGAAGGGGACGTCGATCAAGGTCGTCCAGCGCAATGGGCGTTTCGAGATCACGGACGCGGCGGGCATCCGGTACTACTTCGGGAACAGCAGCGCGTCGCGGGAGGAGCAGGACGGGCGGGTATCGGCGTGGATGCTCGACTGGGTCGTGGACCTCGGTGGCAACGAGATCGAGTACACGTACACGAAGGCGTCGAACCGGCTGTATCTGGAGTCGATCAACTGGGGGCCGGTGTCCGCCGGCAATCCGGTCTACCGGGCGGAGATCGAGTACGAGGCGCGGGCGGACGCGGAGATCAGCTACCGCACGGGGTTTGCGATAACGACGAGCTCGCGGGTAAAGGCGGTCCGGGTGCGGTCGTTCAACCACGTGCTGCGGACGTACCACCTCGTGTACGACGGCAGCTTCGCGCTCAGCCGGCTGGTGCGGGTGGACTACACGGGGGTGGACAACGAGGGGTCACTGCCGTCGCAAACGTTTACCTATGCGTCGATCCAGCGGCCGGAGCTGGTCAGCTTCACGGCGACGAACGATTGGGTGCTGAACGAACGCGGGGTGGCGGCGTTCGACGTGGACGGCGACGGGACGGCGGATCTGCTCCGGCTGGAAGCAGGCAACCACCAGTACCTGCAGGGGCGCGGGAACTACTTCGGGTCGCCGAAGCCGCTGACGGGCGCGTCGGATGTGGATCTCGAGGGGTCGGCGCTGGTGGATCTGGACGGCGACGCGCGGCCGGAGCTGGTGCGGATCGTGGACGAGACGTGGCGGGTGTACCGGCTGTCCGACGGCAACTGGGAGTCGGTCGGATTGTGGCCGGGGACGCGCGGGATCGGGCTGCGCGCGCCGGATGCGGTGCTGGTCGATTTGAACGGCGACGGGCGTGTCGACGTCGTGCGCCCGCGGGGCTCGGGCGTGAGCGTGAACTTCGGCGGGCCGACGGGCATGGGACCGACGCTGTCGCGTCCTGCGCTGAGCGCGACGGACGCCGCCGTGGAGCCGGGGCGTCCCGAGGTGCGGTTCATCGACGTCAATGGCGACAGCCTGGCGGACGTGGTGTGGATGACCGACGCGTGGATGAAGATCTCCCTGGGTCGTGGCGACGGGACGTTCGTGCCGTGGACGCGGAGCCCGTACCCGTGGGGGACGGCGGCGCTGGACCTGTCGCGCGTGCACCTCGCGGATCTGAACCGCGACGGCATTCTGGACCTGGTCCGCGTCGACGCAGCGAACGTGACCTGGTACCGGGGCGAGACGAACGGGCTGTTCAACGTGTTCTTCCGTCACCTGGCACGACCGGAGACCGTGGATGCGGACGCGGTGGTGACGATCGCGGACATGAACGGGAACGGGTCGCAGGACGTGGTGTGGTCGTCATCGCGCGGGCTGTGGGCGCTGGATCTGGCCGGGGCGACGTCGGCGGGGATGCTGACGCGGATCGAGAACGGACTGGGGATGACGACGACGTTCGGGTACGAGGCGACCGGGGTGATGGCGGTTGCCGCCGACCGCAGCGGCGCTCCGTGGCAGGTGCTGCTGCCCGTTTCGATTCCCGTCCCGGTGCGTGTCGAAACGGACCCCGGTGCGGGCGGTCTGCACCGGGTCATCGAGCACGTGGTGCGCGACGGATTCTGGGACGGGGTGGAACGGCGGTTCGGCGGTTTTCTGTTCGGTCGTCGCATTGGCGTCGCGGCGACTGCGGCGGAGAACCAGGTCGAAGAGACGCGGTTCTTGGCGGGTATCGGCGACGACCGGGTGCTGCGGGGCAAGGCGTGGCACGTTCAGGAATCGTCCGGCGCCGGAACCATCTTCTCGGTGGCGCGGACGTCGTGGGTGGCGAAGCCGGTGGCCACGCTGCCGCTGTCGCCGCTGACGCGGAAAGCGGGGCAGCTGACGTCGCAGCTGTTCCAGTACGAAGGCGTTGCCGCGCCGATCGAAATGCGGACGACGTACGTCCTGGACGACGAAGTCCGCACGACTGAAGAACACTATCTGGGGCGCGTCGACACGCCGGGCGACGAGAAGGTCGTGAAGCGCGAGTACCACGGCGGCGAGTCGCCGTGGATCCGCGACGTCGCATGCCGGGAGACGGTGCTCGAGGGAGACGGCGTAACGGTCGCGTCGGACACGCGGCGGTTTTACGGAGACGCCTCGCCTGATGTGCGTGGCTTTGGCGACGTGGGCAACGGGTGGGTGCGGGCGGTCGAGGGATGGGTCGCGTACAAGGACGTCGAAGCGCGCTGGGTCGCGCAGGCCGGCTTCCGCTACGACGCGTACGGGAACGTCATCTCGAAGACCGGGCAGGGCGTCACGCGAAACATCGGCTACGACCCGCTGGCGCTGTTCCCGCTCACGGAGACGATCCCGGACAGCCAGCCGGCGTTGACGTGGACGGCGACGTGGGATCAGGTGCGGGGGGCGATCTCGACGCTGACGGACCCGAACGGGGACGTGAGCGCGGTGGGGTACGACGAGGTCGGTCGGCCCGAGACGATGTCGCTGAACGGAGCGTGCGCGCACGTTCATTACGGATACGACTGGACGCTGCCGACACCGAAGACGACGACTTGGGTCTTCGACGGCGGCGCCACCGAGCTTGCCGCGGAGTGCTCGACGTGGCCGGCTGGCGCGCACTGGCGCGCGACGACGGCGGTGGCGAACGGGGCGGGCGAGGCGCTGTTCGCGACGACGCCGATCGGGAGCCAGTTCATCGTCTCGGGCTGGAAGGAGCGGGACGAGCGCGGGCAGGTGGTCCGGACGGCGGAGGCGTTCTACGCGGCGACCGCGGCACCTGCTGCGCCCGCGGGAGACGCGCGCATCGAAGTGTCCGAGTTCGACTCGCAAGGACGCGTCCGCCGGCAGGTGTTTCCCAACGGCGCGATCAAGACGATCAGCTACCGGGCGCTCGGACAGACGGTGAACAACCCGGAGCTCGGGCCGGTTCTGACCGACACGGACGGCCTGTCGCGGGTCGTGCGCACGCAGCGCCAGGCCTCGGTGCTCGAGGTGATGGAAGCGCGTTACGACGCCGCGGGCCGCATCACCGAGATCGATCTGCAGGACTCGGCGGCGGTGCATCGCTTCCAATACGACACGCTGGGGCGCCTGCGGTTCGCGACCGATCCGGACATCGGCGATCGCGTTCTGGCCTACGACGATCGCAACTTCCTCGTTCAGCACACGAACGGGACGGGTCAGTCGGTCTTTTTCGACTACGACGTCGCGGGCCGACTCACCCGCCGCGGTGAGACGGCGATGCCGACGCCAGCGACGGACTACGCGTACGTCTATGACGACAGCGCCGCGGCGCTGGGGACGGGTTGCCAGGTGATGTCGCGCCTGGCCTCGGTGCGCGAGCCGGCGGGGGATGTGCACTTCTGTTACGACGGGCTAGGCCGCCAGGTCGGGATGGGCCGGACGATCGCCGCGGGTGGCGCGCCGGCGACGAGCGGAAGTCAGGCGCTCAACCTGAGCCTCTCGGGGCTGCTGCTGGGCGAGCAGTTCGACGACGGGTTCGCGACGGCCTACCAGTACGACCGGGCCGGTCGGGCGACCTCGGTCAGCTCGGACGGCGCGGCGCTGTGGACCGCTGACGTCATCGACGCCGCGGGGCGCGTCACGCAAGAGCACTACGGGAACGGCGCGACGCAAGCGTACGAGTACGACGCGCTCGGGCTCGCCTCGCGCGTGAAGATCGATCGCCCGTCGGGGTTGGGGACGCTGTACGACGTTCTCGTCCAGCGCAACGCCTACGGCGCGCCGACGATCGTGACCGATCAGGACGGTCACAATCAGGATGGACTGAGCCTCGACCAGAGCGCCACCTACCACTACGACCCGGGCGGGCGGCTCGACGAGGCGACGCTGGGCGCGAGCGGCCCGCAGCAGTTCGGGTTCTCGTTCCGCTACGACGCGCTCCAGAACATGACGCTGCGGACCGCTCACGGTCCCCAGGACATCGGGATCCTCGCCGGGACGTACCGCTACGGCGAGCGCGGTTACGGCCCGCGCCAGCTCACCTCGGTGGTGCCATGAAGCGCATCGTCGGAGGGCTGCTCATCGCGACGCTGGCGGCCGCCTGTCGACAGACGCCGCCGAGGGACACCGGTGCTCGGGTGGCCGACGCTCAGATCGAGCAGCGCGATTCCGCGCTGACGGCGCTGTCGCGCACCGGCTGGGTGGCGAGCGCGTCCGCCACCGGTAGCGGCTCCCCCGTCGGCAACGCGATCGACGGCAACGCGATGACGCGCTGGCGTGGAAGCGCCGCGCAGGCCAGCGGGCAGTGGTTTCAGGTCGACATGGGATCGCAGCAGACGCTCGCCGCGATCCGCCTCGACGCGACGGCGACGCCCACCGAGTTCCCGCGCAGCTTCCGGGTTCAGGTCGCGAACGACAACACGAGCTGGACGACGGCTCCGGACGTGGCGACCGGCACCAGTGCCACGGCGGTAACGACTATCCCTTTCGCGCCGCAGAGCGCGCGCTTCGTTCGCGTCACGTTGACGGGGGCGGACGCAGCCTTCTGGTCGATCCACGAGTTCAACGCCTACAACACCACCTTGCCGCGGACGGGATGGGCGGCGACCGCCTCGGTGAACAACACGAACGCCGCCCTGACGATCGACACCGCTGCCGGCACCCGCTGGAGCACGGCGGTCGGCAGCACCAACACGCAGGTGAACGGCCAGTCGCTCACCATCGACATGGCCGCGCCGCAGACGTTCAACCAGATCACGCTGGATACGGGCAGCTCGGTGCCGACCCAGTTTCCGCGTGGAGTCAACGTCACCACGTCGAACGACGGAATGAACTTCGGGCCGGCAATCGCGACGGGCGCGGGCACAGGCCGGTTCACCAATGTCAACTTCCCGACGCACCAGGCGCGGTTCGTCCGGATCACGCTGGCGCTGTCGAATCCCTCGACGGTCAACACGCCCTGGGCGGTCGAGGAGCTGAACGTCCAGGGGCAGCCGCTGGTCGCGACGACGCAGGTGCGGACGGGCTGGACGGCGACCGCGTCGACGAACAGCGCGAACGCGGGGCTCGTGCTCGACGGAAACACGGGGACGAACTGGACGAACGGCAGCAATGACACCAGCCGTTTCATCCAGGTCGACATGGGGACGCTGCGGACGTTCACGCAGGTGACGGTCGACTCGGGCGGTGTCGTGAACAACCGCACGTATCAGCTGCAGATCGGCAACACGTCGACGGGGCCCTTCGCCACGGTCGCAAGCGTGGCCGCGTCGGCGGCCACGGTGACGATCAGTGTGCTGCCCCAGACCTCGCGCTTCATCAAGATCAACCAGGGCGGGACCACGACGAACTGGACCGTCCGGGAGCTGAACGTCGCAGGGAACGCCGTGTCGCGGTCGAATTGGGTGGCGACGGCGTCACCGAACAGCGGCACGAACATCGCCGCCAACGCCCTCGACGGCAGCGCCACGACGCGCTGGAGTACGTCCGGGGCGCAAACGAACACCTCTTTCACCGTCGACATGGGAACGCAGGTGGTCTTCAACCAGCTGACGCTGGACGCGGGGACGACGCCCAACGACTTCCCGCGCAACTACTCGGTGTTCGTGTCGAACGATGGAACGAACTTCGGAAATGCCATCGCCACCGGAACCGGCAGTAGCCAGGTCGTGACGATCAACTTCTCCACGCAGACGGCGCGCTTCGTCAAGATCCAGACGCCGACGACCCCGGCCAGCGGCAACACCTGGTCGATTCAGGAGCTCAACGTGTGGCGAATCGCGCAGCCGTGCGACTCGAGCACCTGCACGCCGTCGGATTCATGCCACGTCGCCGTTTGTGATCCGAATGTCGGTGCTTGCGTCAATTCGAACGCGAGCAACGGGACGACGTGCAACGACGGGAACGCGTGCACGCGAACGGACACCTGCCAGAACGGCACCTGCACGGGTTCGAACCCGGTGACGTGCACGCCGAGCGACACGTGCCACGACGCCGGTACCTGCAATCCGACGAACGGCACCTGCTCGAACCCGGCAAAACCGAACGGCACGGCTTGCAACGACGGAAACGCATGCACGCGGACAGACAGCTGCCAGGCGGGCGCCTGCACCGGGTCGAACCCGGTGATGTGCACGCCGAGCGACACGTGCCACGACGCTGGTACATGCGATCCAGCGAACGGTACGTGCTCGAACCCGGCGAAGCCGAACGGGACGTCCTGCAGCGACGGGAACGCCTGCACGCAGACTGACACCTGTCAGACAGGCGCATGCATCGGTGCGAACCCGGTGATGTGCGCGCCGAGCGACCCGTGCCACGACGCTGGTACCTGCGATCCAGCGAACGGTACGTGCTCGAACCGGGCGAAGCCGAACGGCACGCCCTGCAACGACGGGAATGCCTGCACGCAGACAGATACCTGCCAGGCGGGCGTCTGCGCGGGCGGCAACCCCGTCACCTGCGCGCCGCAGGACCAGTGCCACGTGAGCGGGACATGCAGTCCGACGACCGGCAAGTGTTCGGCGTCGCTGCCGGCGCCGAACGGGACGGCCTGCAGCGACGGCAACCGCTGCAGTTCGGGCGACAGTTGCCGCGCCGGCACTTGCATGCCGGGGACGACGAACACCTGCACCGAGGCCGGTCAGACCCACTACGTGTCCGTCATCGACCTCGGATCAGCGCAGGGTTGGTCATATGCGACGGGAATCAACAACAGCGGCGTCGTCGTCGGCGCGGATGGCCCGCTGGACGCGGGCATCTACCAGTTCGGCACGCCCGGGACGAAAGGATTCCGCTGGTCGGAATCCGAGGGGATGACCTACATACCCTGGACCGGCTCGCAGAGCTACGCGGTCGACATCAACGACAACGGCGTGATGTCCGTCAGTGCGGGGCAGGACCCGTGGGTGCTCACGCCCTGCCGTTTCGACCCGAGCGTCGACCCGCAACCGGTCTGCGATCCTCACGCAGGCCGCGCCGCGGGAATCAACGGGGCGGGAACGCTGACCGGGTCGACCTACTGGCCCGCCCAGGCCACCCGAATGTTGCGAATGGGTACGGGGCCGATGGAGACCTTGCCGTCCGCTCCGGATCCCAACCACGACGATCGGGCGAACGGGGCCGCCATTGGGCCCGACGGCAGCGTGCTCGGCGTCCAGATGCTGAACGGTTCTTGGACGCCGGTCCGGTACACCGATAGCCGCGGCACCGAGTTCCTGAACAACCTGTTGCCGCAACGGAGCGACTGGACGTTGAACAGCGCCACGTCGATAAAACCCGGGGAGATTCTTGGATGGGGCACGCACCAGGGTCATGGACGCGCTTTCCGCATTCACACGACCCCGGCCGGCGATCTGACCGAGATCGTCCCGCTGCCGATGCCCAGAACGTACGCCGACGATGCGCCGAACATCATGATCGCGGCGAAGTCGAACGCCGCGAACGAGATCGTCGGTTCGGTGTACGACGGGATTCCGTTCTGGCCGCAAGCCGCCCTCGTCTACAGCGACGCGACCGCGACCATCGACCTCAACACCGTGATCGATCCTCAATCCGGCTGGACGCTGCTGGCCGCATTCGCCATCAACGACCACCACGAGGTCGTGGGCTACGGCGTCCGCGCGGGGACTCCCGGTTACCACGCGTACAAGCTGCAGTTGCCGGATCTCAGCCCGTGCGCGACGGATGCCTGTCACGTGGCGGTCCGCGACCCGCTGACAGGCGCGTGCTCGTCGACGGCGAAACCCGACGGCACCGTGTGCGACGACGGTAACGCGTGCACGACGGGCGACGTCTGCACGGCCGGAATGTGCCAGGGACCGACGGCATTTTCGTGCGCTGCCCCCGATACGTGCCACGACAACGGCACATGCGTGAGTGCTTCGCCGCTGGCGACGCCGCCGTCGGACGACCTGATCGGCTGGTGGAAGCTGGACGGCAACGGCAAGGACGAGACCGCCGGCCACCACGATCTCGCGAACGAAGGCGCCGTCCCGACGCCGGGCCGCTCGGGCATGGCGATGCGGTTCGACGGGACGTCGTGCATGACGGCGCCGATCTGGGACGAGGCGCGGATGCAGGGCGCCAGCGGCCTGACGATCATGGCGTGGGTCAACCCGGACACGTACACCTGCGACACGCAGTTCGACGTGAACACCGTCGTCGGACGAGGATGGGACTACTCGATCGGGTCGTGGTGTTACGAGGGCGTTCCGCCCGGATACGCGCAGGGCCTCGCCGGCACTGTGCGGCCCGCCGGCGCCACCATGTGGGGGTACGGTGGAGGATGGGGGATGGGGACGCGGTGGCAGCTCGCCGCCGTGACGTGGGACCACCAGAACATGTACACGTACCTCGACGGCAAGTTGATCAACACCTGGCCCATCCCGGGGGACGTGGGCGACATCGATCCGTTCTTCACGGTCGGCTGCATGACGTCGCTGTACTGGTCCGGCAGTGACCGTATCAACAACTTCCACGGTGCCGTCGACGAGGTGATGCTGTACCGCCGGGCGCTGTCAGGCGACGAGATCCGATCGTACTTCACGGCTTCCGACCCTTGTTCGCACACGACCTTGGCGGACGGCACGGTGTGCAACGACGAGAATCTGTGTACGACCGGCGAGACGTGCCACGCGGGCGCGTGCAACAGCGGCACCGCCGTCACCTGCACGGCGCCTGACACGTGCCACGATCCCGGCACCTGCTATCCGTGGATGGGTTGCGCGAATGCGCCCGTGAAACGCGACGGCGCGGCCTGCAACGACGGCCAGCAGTGCACGCAGGGCGAGACGTGTAGCGCCGGCAGTTGCCAGGCGCCCGCCAATCCGAAGCCGGTCGTCACGAACCTGCCCATCGACTATCTCGGCACTTTCGGTCCGCAGAGCTTCGCGTACGACATCAACAATGCGGGCCTGTCCGTGGGCTGGGCGTCGACGCCGGACCTGTCGCACAACGACGCGTGGCGAGCGAACGGCCCGGGTACGATCACGAACCTCGCTGAACTTTTCGGGCTGGGTTCGCCGAGCTCGGCACACGCGATCAACGACAGTAATACGATCGTTGGATTCCAGACGACGCCAGACGGGGTCTCCCACATCTACCGCTACGGGCAAGCTGGTTACGAGGCGATCCCCGACCTCAGCGACGGCACGCCCGTGCTCAACGAGGAAAGCATCGTCCTCCACGCCGGGATCTACATCCGCGGCGCGTTCCCGATGGACATCAACAACGCTGGCCAGTTCGTCGGGTTTTACACGGCCGGTGGCAAGCTTCGTGGTTTCCGCGCGGGCCCCACCGGGATGGAGGACATCCCGCCGCTGGTACCAGACGGGTCGACGCTGATGTACGGCGTCTCGGAGACCGGGACGACGGTCGGCCTCGGCACGCTGGCCGCTTCGGACTGGCTCTACTCCGCGCCGATGCGCGCGGTGCTGTTCGACAACGACGTCGTCGGGCTGGTTGACCTGAACGATCTCATCGACCCGTTGAGCGGGTGGGTGCTGACGAGCGCGACGTCGATCAACGGCGACTACATCGTCGGCTCGGGCGAGCTCAACGGCGACGGTGTTGGGCGAGCCTTCCGCCTGCACCGGTCGACGGGTGTGATCGACGACATCTCGGGTGGGTGGTACTCGAGCGGCGCACTCAAGGTGAACGCGGCCGGCGAGACGGTCGGTTCAGGCGCCCTGAGCGCCGAGAATGCGCGCATCGCCCTCAGTTCCGCGTTCGTCTACACAGACTCCCTCGGTTTCAAGAACCTCGACGACGTCATTCCGCAGGATTTTCGCTGGAGCATCCGTGGCGCCAACTCGATCAACGACGCCGGCGAAATCGTCGGCTGGGGCTACTACTGGGGCGGCTGGGGCCCGAGCCCTTTCCACCTGAAGGTGCCGGCAGGCCAGGCGGCGACCTGCGCGTCACGCAACGCGTGCGGCGGGGGCGACGGCGACGCGGTCTGCCTGTTCTCGGATGGCGTGGTGGAGACGTCGCCGGGCCATTTTGTCGCGCTGTTCGGCTACGACAACGCGGCGGCCACCAGCGTGCATCCGACCATCAATGAAGCTCACCTGGACGCAAACGGCGATTCGCCCACGCCGGCGCCGCCGGCCGACCTGCAACCCGGTACGCACAGCGGCGGCTACCTGCCGCTGTTCGATTCGGGGCACACGGTCTCGTGGACGGTCGGCGGCGAGACGGTGACGGCGACGGCCACGAGCCCGCACCTGCAACCGGTCGCGATCGGCAACAACGGCATCGGCGTCGTGATCGGCGGACAGACGATCGTGATCAAGGCCGACACCGGACCGGCCTGCGCGAGCGCCAGCGACGGCACGCCGTGCGACGACGGCAACGCGTGCACGCGCACGGACGTGTGCCAGGCAGGCGCGTGCGTCGGCGGGAACCCGGTCGACTGCGTCGCATCGGATAACTGCCACGCGGCGGCGTGCGATCCGGCGACGGGGCAATGCACGCAGACGACGGGAAGCGGCGCGTGCAACCTGGGCGCATTCGATTACGACAAAGCGGGACGGCTGATCCGCGACCGCGGCGCCGAGTTGCACTACGACGCCTACGACCAGCTTCGTGAGGTCGTCCCGACGGCGAGCCCGCCCGCTTTCACGAACCTGCCCGTCGATGATTTGAAGACGCCGGGCGAGGGGGAAACCCAGGCCTTAGCCGGGCACTCGAACTCGAAAGGTCATGTCCCGGTGGCGGTGAGCCTCGTCGCCGGCGGGTATCGCACGCTGCTGTTCGAAGGGAACGGGAAGCCGGTGGACCTCACGGCCGCCGCCGGCATGGGGACGAGCGTCTTCGGCAACTCCATGAACGACGCCGATGCGGTCGCGGGCACCTGGTCGGCGGGCGGGACGAATCACGCGTTCCGCTACGACCACGACGGGTTCCATGACCTCCCGAACGCTGGAGACATGACGATCGCGTACGACATCAACAACCAGGGCCAGATCACCGGTTACTTCAGCGTCGTTGGAAATGCCCACGGCTATCGGCATTCCGACTCGACCGGTTTCCAGGAGATCGGCACGTTGGGCGGGGCGCAGAGCTGGGGCTGGCGCGTCGACGACCTCGGCATCGTCTCGGCCAGCGCGCAAACGCCGGACTCGCCGTCGACGGGAATCGCACGCTTCGGCCATGCGGCGCTCTACCAGGACACCGTCGGCCTGCAGGATCTGAACACGTTCGTCGATCCACCCCTGTCTGGCACGACGCTGGCCGTCGCGAACGAAAAGCAGGGCGACTGGGTCGTCGGCATCGCGACGCAGGGCACGCAATCGCGTGCGTATCGATTGAAGCTGTCGACGGGCGCGTTCGAGGAGATCGGGTGGGCCGGGTCCTCGTTCGCGTACTCGGTGAACTCGGCCGGCGACGCCGTTGGCTGGGGCTACACCGACGCCGGCGAAACGATCCAGGCTGCCTGGATCCTGAGCGAGCGGACCGGCTTCGCGAAGCTGAACGATCTGATCGATCCCGCGAGCGGGTGGGACCTGCGCACGGCGGGCAGCATCGACGACTTCGGCGACGTCGTCGGCTGGGGCTACCACAACGGCCGCGTGTCCGCGTACCGCCTCCGCATCCCGGCGCACTCTTCCGGCACCGGCGGCCCGATCGTCGCCGAGGTCCACACCTACGGCTACGACGGCCTCCGAACCTCGACGACGACCGCGTCCGGCACCGCGAACGCCAACACGCAGGTGTGGTTCACGCAGGACTACAGCGAACATGACGGCAACCGCGAGCACTACGTCCGCATCGGCAACCGCATCGTCGCCAAGGTGACCCTCCGTCCACCTCCGGGCGGCGGCGGCGGAATGGCCGCGCTGGTCGATCCGCGCCATCCGCCGATCGACGTCGAGGAGCTCATTGCGAAGATCCTGCTGGCACTGCTTTTGGCGGGCGGTCTTGCCGCGACCGGCGCAGGACTGGTTGGCAAGAAGCGCCGCCCGGCCTGGGTCGCGATCACCGCCGGTCCGGTCGTGCTGTTCTTCCTGGCGTCGTGCGACGAGGTCAATACGAAACGCCAGTCCGCCGCAACGTTGTGGGAACGGATCGAGACCGTCTATTTCCATCATGGCATCGCAGCGGGTCCCGTCGTGACCACCAACGACGACGGAACTCTGAGAGAGGAACGCCGCTACGAACCGTTCGGCCAGCCGGTAAACGCAAACGTCGGTGGCACGATTGGTCCCGTCGACTTCCGGCGCGAGCAACAGAATAGCCTCGGCAAGCTCACCAACCCCAACACCGGCTGGAGCTACCATGGCGCCCGCTGGATGCAGCCGCAAACCGCTCGGTGGACCGCGCCCGATCCCGCGACCCTTGGGCCAGACGAGTCGTTCCTGGCAGCGCCCTGGGATCTCAATCCGTATTCGTACGCGGGGAATACCCCATCCGTGCTTTGGGATCCCGACGGAAACAAAGGGCAGGACAACGTCACGTTCTTCAGCGTCGAAAGAGGCGGGCCGATACCGCCTTTGCAGGACTACAACGCCGCAGGAAACAAGGCCGCGGACCTGGCCTGGAAGAACCCTCCCCGGAGGCTGGATTGGCTGGGTGGAGGCACAGTCGAAGGTCGATCCGTCATGTACCGGGAGATCGGCAGCGTCCTCGCGAGCCGCCCAGGGGCCATCCACAGCAAGTGGTTCGCGGCGGCAGGAATCGTCACCACGGTCCAGGGCGTAGGAGGCGTGGAAGCGCCGTCGATTCTCCGAGTCTTCTTCCTCAGCGGCCGGGCAACCGACTACCTCAAGCGTGTAAACGCCGAACTGTTTGCCTACAACTACAGAAACTTCCAATATCTGAAGGCCGGGAAAGAGATTCCAGGCCTCGAGGGGCTGCGCGGGCGCGATCTTGATTACGCGATGGTTGTGATGGAGCAAACCTTGGTCGAAAAAATTACGATGAGGGAACTTCCCGATCCCAAAGTCCGCGCAAAGATCATGGCCGAAATAAGCGACATGTTCAGTTCGAGATTTGTGCACCCGGAGATAAAGCACGCGGCGGCAGATCGCGGCATGGACACCCCGGATTTCGGAAGTCTCGAGGACCGGGTAGACCTCGGCGAAGGCATTGTCGATCGCCTGTACGATAGTCCGTCCGAGATGCAGGATTGCTCCTGGTGCAACTGAAGTACCGGGTCTTCTTTGTCGTGTTGGGCAGCGTGGTCGCGGCGCTGCTCGTCGAAGAAGCAATCGCTGCTTTCTTGTCTGTCGGCTTTACGTACGCGGAGAACCCGACGCTGGAATTCCGCCAGAGGATTCGCGGCCTCGATAAAGATGAGCTCCTGATGGCGTGGGCCCGCGTCGTTCTTTTGATCCCGCTCGTCGAGACCGTCGTCCTTGTCAAGATGATCCGGCTGCGGGGCCACGTCGGAGCGTTTCGCTTTGCAGCTGTCAACGTCGGCATGTACGTGGTGTGGGTCATGGCGATTCTCTTGATCTTTCCGCCGGCCGTGGGGTTTGTAATTCGGGATGCACCGCCGAGCATGCAGCTACCGTGGCTACATTTGTTTGGTGCCGTGACGGCTCCGCTGATCATTGGCGCCGTTGGCTTGGCTCCGCGAAGTTTGAGGGGCCTGAAAGGAACGAAGGACGGCACCGAGCGCGAGCAAGGCCAAGCTTAGGGAATCGCGACCGCGAACCGCGTGATGTGCGGCTGCTGCGGGGCGTCCCTCTGGCGGTCACGCTGGTTCGACGTGTTTCCGTAATAGACTGTTTGCATGACTCGCGGTGATACCGCGCCACTGCCACCGACGGGCGCGCGCTCCCTGCGCCATGTCCGTGCCGCGCAGCTCCGCACTCGCGCGACCCGGCAGGCGATCATCCAGATGCTGCTGGGGACCGTGTTCCTGGTGGGGGCGCTGGCCTATGCGCGGGCGCCGGATCGGCACGAGCAGGTGAACCTGGCGTGGATGGCCGGCCTCCTGGTGCTGTCGGCGCTCGATGCGGCCCTCGGGCTGCGGACGCTGGTGCGTCTCCGGTTGCGCCGCAAGTTCGCCTGGGTGTGGATGGCGACCACCGGCGCGTGGGTCTTGCTCTCCGTCGTGGTTGTGGCGGTCCTGCTGCGCGGGTAGGGTGGCGCCCATGGCGGAGGCGACGCGCGCCGGCGAGACGCGCACCATCCTGATCACGGGCAGCTCGTCCGGGATCGGCCGCGCGCTGGCCGAGAGGTTCGCCGGGCGCGGATGGAGCGTGTTCGCCAGCATGCGCAATCCGGAACGCGGCGCGGAGCTGCGCGCCCGCGCCGCCGACAAAGGGTGGCGGCTGACGACGCCGGCGCTCGACGTCACCAGCGACGCCTCCGTCGCCGCCGCCACCGCTGACGTCCTGCGCGAGACGGGCGGTCGCCTCGACGTGCTGGTCAACAACGCCGGCTACTACCAGTTCGGCGCGCTGGAGGAGACCTCGCCCGACGAGCTCCGCGCCCAGCTGGAGACGAACGTCGTCGGCGTCCACCGCGTCACGCGCGCCGTCCTCCCCGCGATGCGCGCGCGCCGCGCCGGGACGGTGGTCACCCTCGGGTCGGTGTCGGGGCGCGTCGCGGTCCCGATCGGGGGGCCGTACCACGCATCCAAGTGGGCGCTGGAAGGCATGATCGAAGCCCTGCGCCTGGAGCTGATTCCGTTCGGCGTCCGCGTCGTCCTGATCGAGCCGGGGCCCTACCACACCCGGCTCCACGACAATGAACGCCTGGCCGCAGCCGCCGCGGCGGGCGGGGCCGACAGCCCCTACGCCGACCTCCTGGCCGCGTACCGACGCCAATCTGGCAAGCTGCCGCGTCAGGAAGACCTGGAACCGCTGATCGACGCGATCGAGCGGGCGGCGACCAGCGAAAACCCGCGCTTGCGCTGGCCGGTCGGACCGACGTCGCTGACAGGCGGTCGCCTGCGCGCCTTCGTCCCGGACCGCCTGTACGAATGGCTCATGCGCCTGGCGTTCCCGATTCGATCCAGGCCGTGAATGCTCGAACCGGCGCGCTATAATCGACCCTCGTGCCGTCAGACAAGCTCACACGCCGGGAGGTCGACTTCGTCTTGCGGCGGGCGGCTGAGATCGACACGCAAAGCCCGGCGCGGAGCGAACGCGCCTCTGACGAAACGCTGAGCGTCGGCGAACTGGTCCGGCTGGGCGAAGAAGCCGGCCTGCGCGGTGATGCCGTCGAGCAGGCGCTCACGGAGTTGCGCCACGGCGCCGCGCTCGAGCCCGAGGAAAGCGGCACGCTGGCGCGCACGCTCGGCGCCAGCCGCGTCGTCGTCAGCCGCGTCGTCGCCGCGCCCATCGAGGTCGTGCGCCGCTCCGTCGACCGTTTCCTGCGCGACCAGCTGATGACCATCCGCCGCCACCACGGCGATCGCATCGAGTGGGAGAGGGCGCAGGGGATCTGGCCCGGGCTGGTCCGATCCCTGGATTTCTCCAAGCGTTACGCCTTTTCGCTGGTCAGCCGCGTCGAGACGGTCCTCGCGCCCGACGGCATCGACGGAAAAGACACCGCCGTGACGTTCAACATCGACCTCAGCGAGATGCGCCGCGAGCGCATGGCCCAGATGGGCTTGCGCGCGGCGAT
>Ga0207651_10000189_pt1 | contig 26894 bp, 20 predicted proteins | sample KBSM23metaG_FD_184328 | JGI IMG/M metagenome (GOLD analysis project Ga0207651, IMG submission 184328) | Miscanthus rhizosphere microbial communities from Kellogg Biological Station, Michigan, USA - KBS M2-3 metaG (SPAdes) (version 2) | ecosystem: Host-associated > Plants > Roots > Rhizosphere >... | reverse complement strand
GACGTCGATCTCGGCGCGCAAGGCCTGCACGTGCAGACGCAGTCGGTGGTGAGCGTGCTCGCCGGCGGCATCGCCTTCCAGGACCTGCCCGACCCCGATGCCCCGGCGCTGGCCACGCCGCCCGAGGCCCCCGAGAACGCGCAGTTCACGCTCTATCCGCAGATGGCCGACGCGCTGCGGCTGCCCGATTCGCAGGGCTTCGACTATCGCCTGCTGTTCGCGCGCTCGGTGCGCGGGCTCGCGGTGGGCGCGCCGGTCGAATACCGCGGCCTGCCCATCGGCGAGGTCACCCGCATCGCGGTCGACGGCAGCGGCGGCGAGGCCAATCCCGAGCCGAAGATCGCGGTCGACGTGCGCGTGTACCCGCGCCGGTTGCCGTCGACCAACAAGTCCGGTCCCGAGGACATGACGCTGGACGACCAGCGCAAGCGCATCGACCCGATGGTCAAGCGCGGCTTCCGCGCGCAGTTGAAGAGCGGCAGCCTGCTCACCGGCCAGCTGTACGTGTCGCTCGATTTCGTCAAGGACGCGCCGGCCGCGCGCATCGACTGGAAGACCACGCCGCCGACGATGCCCACCGCGCCGAGCGGGCTCGACGACCTGCAGGAGACGCTGGCGTCCATCGCCAAGAAGCTCGACGCGATTCCGTACGACCAGCTCGCCCAGGACCTGCACAAGGGCTTGGGCGACCTCGACGCCAGCCTCAAGCATGTCGACGACCTGGTGCAGCACCTGGACACCGGCGTCGTGCCCGAGGCGCAGAAGACGCTCGCCGACGCGCGCAAGGCCGTCGAGGACCTGCGCAAGACGCTCGGCACCGTCGACCAGACGGTCGGCCCGCAGGCCAGCCACACGTTGACCGAGCTGTCCAAGGCGGCGGCCTCGATCAAGGGGCTGGCCGACTACCTGGAACGCCATCCGGAGTCGCTGTTGAAGGGCAAGCCCGAGGATCCGAAATGACGCAGCCCCGCCTCACCTTCCCCGCGCTGGTCGCCGCGCTCGCGCTGCTGGCCGGCTGCTCGACACCGCCGGACTATTTCCACACGCTGCGCCCGGCCGCCGCGCCGCCGTCCGCGGCGCCACGCGACGCCTCGCGCGTGCTGGCGATCGGGCCGGTGAGCGTGCCGGAATCGCTGGCCCGCGACGAGTGGGTCGTGCGCACCGGCGACACCGGCGTGCGGGTCTACGACCACGAGCTGTGGACGCAGTCCCTCGGCGCCGACGTCGCGCAGGCGCTGGCCGACTACCTGAACCGCGGCGGGCTGCCCGACGGCCTGTGGGCCGACGCCGGGCCGACCGGCTCGGGCAGCGGCGCCGACCTCGAGCACGCGGCGCCGCTGCGGGTGCGGCTGCAGGTGCTGCGCTTCGATTCCATCCTGGCGCCGGCGCCGGCCGTCGGCGACCAGCTGCGCTGGACGATCGAGTGCCTGCCCTCGAATGCCGCGCTCGGCCCGGTCGACGCCGGCCGCTACCGCGTCGTGCGCACCGCGGTGCGCGACGCCGCCGAGCCGGCCCCGCCCGCCGCCGCCGGGGTCGAGGCCGCGCAGCAGGGCTTCGACCGCGTCGCCCGCGCGCACTCCGAGACCGTGCGGCTGGTCGCGGAGGACGTCGCCGCCGCGCTGCGCGCGAGCGCTTCCGAACGCGCGCAGAGCTGCATCGGACACTGAGATGTTCGACCGCTTCCGCCGCGCCCGCGCCGCCAACGGCTCGGCCCGCCACCTGGCGGCGACCGCGCTGGACGACAGCGTCGCCGCGCTCGCCCCGCGCGTGCCGCTGGCCACCGTGCGCGACGACCTGATCGCGTGCGAGGAGTGCGACGCGCTGCACCGGCGCTCCCGCGTCGACGGCATCGGCCAGGAGACCGACGACATCGTGCCCTCCGGCCGCCACTACGAATGCCGCCGCTGCGGCGCGACGCTGGGCCTGGCGCGCCATGCCAGCTTCGACCTGCCGCTGTCGCTGGCGCTGGCCGGCCTCGTGGCGTTGGCCATCGCGCACACCAACAACATCCTGGTGATCGACATCCAGGGCCAGGTGCGCAGCGCCACGCTGTGGACCGCCGCTTGGACGCTGTACGACGAGGGCGCCTGGTTCATGTGCCCGCTCGTGCTGCTCACGACGCTGTTCAACCCGCTGGTCGAGATGGGCGCGGTCGTGTACGTGCTGCTGCCCTTGCGCACGGGCCAGCGCGCGCGCGGCGCCGACCTCATGCTGCGCGCGATGCAGGCCGTGCAGCCGTGGGTGATGGTGGAGGTGTTCATGCTGGGCGTCCTGGTGGCGTTCGTGAAGCTGAACGGCCTGGCCAGCGTCATCCCGGGTCCCGCCTTGTGGGCGTTCGGCGCGGTGATGATCTTGTCCGCGGCGATGGCCTCGGCGTTCGACCACGAGCACGTGTGGGCGTCGACGGCCCGGCTGCGCGCGCGCGTGTGGGCCAAGCGCTGATTCAGCGCACCTGGTAGGCGCCCAGCCCGGCGTAGCGGGTGAGCCAGCGGTAGGTCGTCGTGAAGCCGGGCCAGTTGACCGTGTGGCGGCCATGGGCGTCGACGTACCAGTTGCTGCAGCCGGTGAACACGGTCTGCCGCGACCGTCGCTGCATGCGGGCGTTGTAGCGCTCGAACGGCGGCGCCGCGACCTCGATCGTCGTGCCGTGCTCGGCGCGCAGCTTGCGCAGGCAGCGCGCCACGTGCGAGGCCTGGCTCTCCAGCATGAAGACGATCGAGTTGTGGCCGAGATTGGTGTTGGGGCCGTACAGCATGAAGAAGTTCGGGAAGCCCGGCACCGTGATGCCCAGCCAGGCCTGCGCGCCGTTGGTCCAGGCCTCGTCGAGGCTGCGGCCGCCGCGACCGCGGATGTCCATCGGCGCGAGGAATTCGCTCGCGGCGAAGCCGGTGCCCAGCACGATCGCGTCGGCCTCGATCTCGCGTCCGCCCGCGACGCGCACGCCCGCGGGCGTGACGGCCTCGATCGCGTCGGTGACGAGTTCGACGTTGGGCCGCAAGAGTGCGGGCAGCCAGTCGTCGGACAGCAGGACGCGCTTGCAGCCGATCGGATAGCGCGGCGTCAGGCGCTCGCGCATGGCGGGATCGGGCACCTGCTGCCTGAGCAGCTTGCGCGCCGCCCCGCCTCCGACCAGGTCCAGCAGCCAGGGCAGCCGCGTGAAGCCGATGGCGCGCACGTCGTGCTGGAGGTAGAGGAACGCGCGATGCGCGGCCGCCAGCCACGGCCAGCGCGCGAAGCGCCGGCGTTCGCGCGCACTGTAGGCGCGATCCCCCCGCGGCAGGATGTGGGGCGGCGTGCGCTGGAACACGGTCAGCCGCGCCGCCTCGCGCGCGAGCTCCGGCACGAACTGGATCGCCGACGCCCCGGTGCCGATGACGGCGATGCGCCGGCCCGCCAGCGCGACGTCGTGCCGCCACTGCGCCGAATGGAACACCGGGCCGCGGAACGAGGCCAGGCCCGACAGCGCGGGAATCGCCGGCCGGCTCAGCAGGCCCACCGCGCTCACGAGCGCGCGTGCGTGACCCGCGCAGGCGCGCCCCTGCGCGTCGCGCCAGTCGACCCGCCACAGCGAGCGCGACTCGTCGAACGCAGCGGCGGTCACCTCGCAGCCGAAGCGGATCTTGTCGCGCACGCCGTACTTGTCGGCGCAGCGGCGCAGGTAGTCCAGGATCTCGGCCTGCGGTGAGAAGGCGCGCGACCAGTGCGGGTTGGGTTCGAACGAGAACGAGTACAGGTGCGAGGGGATGTCGCAGGCCGCTCCCGGGTAGGCGTTTTCGCGCCAGACGCCGCCGACGTCGCCGCCCTTCTCCAGCAGCAGCACGTCGTGCTCGCCGACCCGGCCGAGCTCGATGGCCATGCCCAGGCCGCCGAAGCCGGCGCCGATGATCAGCACCGCCCAGGGGTTCGTCTCGCTGCCGCGTTCGCGTTCGTCCATGCGTGCACTGTAGGCAGCGGCCGCGCCGGCCGCGACATGGAAATCCCGCGCGCCAGGTTCCTCAGCGCGGCGCCAGGCCCGCGATGTCGGCCAGCAAGGTGTACGACCGGCGCCGCGCGTGGGCATCGAAGATCGCGGACACCACCATCAGCTCGTCCGCGCCGGTGTACTCGGCAAAGCGTTCAAGGCCGTGGCGCACGGTGTCGGGCGAGCCGACGATCGAACAGGCAAGCATGCTATCGGCCATCTGCTTCTCGGCCGGCGACCAGTAGCTGTCGATGTCGTCGATCGGCGGCTGCTGCGGGCCGGGCCGGCCCCGGCGCAGATTGGCGAAGGACTGCTGGTGCGAGGTGAACAGGCGCCTCGCCTCGGCGTCGGTGTCGGCGACGACCACGTTGACGCCGGCCATCGCGTAGGGCGCCTGCAGCTGGGCCGACGGCTTGAACAGCTGGCGATAGAGCTCCATGGCCTGCGTCAGCGCGTCGGGCGCGAAGTGGGACGCGAATGCGTAGGGCAGGCCCAGCGCGGCGGCCAGCTGCGCGCCATAGGTGCTCGATCCGAGGATCCACAGCGGCACGTCGAGCCCGGCGCCCGGCACGGCCTGCACCGCCTGGCCGGGGCGCACGGGCTGGAACAGGGCCTGCAGCTCCTGCACGTCCTCCGGAAAGCTCTCGGCGCTGCGTGGATCGCGCCGCAGCGCGCGCACCGTCGTCTGGTCGGTGCCCGGCGCACGCCCGAGACCGCAATCGATGCGCCCCGGGTACAGCGAAGCCAGCGTGCCGAACTGCTCGGCGATCACCAGCGGCGAGTGGTTGGGCAGCATGATGCCGCCCGAGCCGACGCGGATCTGCGACGTCCCCTGCGCGAGAAAGCCGATGACCACCGACGTCGCCGCACTCGCGATGCCCGTCATGTTGTGATGCTCGGCCACCCAGTAGCGCGTGTAGCCGAGCCGTTCGACATGCTGCGCGAGCCCGAGGCTGGCGCGCAACGCATCGCCGGGCGTCGAACCCTGCTGGATCGGCACCAGGTCGAGGACGGAGAGCTTGGGGAACTTCGGGGAGGAAGGCGAGGACATCGGGAAAGGAGGCAGGACGGAGTCGACACCTTACGACGGATCGCGAGCCCGAGCTGCCGGCAGGGAGGAAGAATCGGCGCTGCCGGAGGTGCCTGGCGCGCCCTTCGTCCGCGGAGTGAAGTTGGTCGAAGCGATGCACTTCTTCGCGGATGAGGGGCGTGCCCGGCGCCGATCCCCAGAGGCCGGCGCCAGGCACCCCCTCGTATCGCGGCCAGCACCGTTGCCACCTTCAACGCCCCTTGCGCGATCCGAGGCGTTGCCAGGCACCTCCTGCAGCGCCTCGGCGCGCGCGAGGTCAGGAGGCCCGGGCAGCGTCGACCGAGTTCCCCGCGGCGGCCGTCGGCGCGGCGTCCTGGCCCCAGCCGCCACCCAGCGCCTTGATCAGGCCGACCGTCGCCTGGTATTGGGCGGCGCGCACCTGCACCGCGACGCGGCGGTTGGCGAGTTCGCTGCGGCGGGCGTCGAGCAGTTCGAGCTGGCTGACGAGGCCGTTGCGGTAGCGGGCGTCGGACAGCACCGTCGCGCGCGTCGCCGCGTCGACAGCGACCTTCTGGGCGCCGGCCTGGTCGGCCAGCAGGCGCAGCGAGGCGAGCTGATCCTCGACGTCGCGGAACGCGCCCAGCACCTGCTCGCGATAGCTCGCGGCGGCGATGTCCCATTGGGCGTTGGCGGTCTGCACGCCGGCCTCGCGGCGGCCGCCGTCGAAGACGGGCAGCGACAGCAGCGCGCCGATGCCCCATGCGCGGGCCGACCACTTGAACAGGTCGCCCAGGTCGGTCGATGCATAGCCGCCATTGGCGGTCAGCGCGACGTCCGGGAACCATGCGAGCCGGGCGACGCCCGCGCGCGCCTCGGCCGCCTGCATGGCCAGCTGCGCGGCCGCGACATCGGGACGGCGCGCGAGCACCGTGCTGGGCACGCCGGCCGGGACGCCCGGCAGCGCGCCGGCCCAGTCGCCGGGCGCCAGCGCGAACTGCGTCGGCAGCTCGCCCAGCAACACGGCCAGCGCGTGCTCGTGCAGCGCGCGCTCGCGATCGAGCGCGAGGGCCTGCGAGTTCGTCGCCGCGACCTCGGCCTGCACGCGCGCGAGATCGAGCTCGGCGACGTCGCCGGCCTGGTAGCGGCGCTCGGTCAGGTGCAGCGTGTCGGCGTAGGCAGCGACGGTCTGGCGCACGATCTCGCGTTCGGCGTCGAGCGCGCGCAGCTCGAAGTAGGCCTGCGCGACCGCCGACTGCACCACCAGCCGCGTGCTTTGCAGTGCCGCCTCGCGCGATTGCTCGTCGAGCCTGGCGGCATTGCGGGTCTTGGTGAGCTTGCCGAAGAAGTCGGGCTCCCACGAGGCCGCGAGGCCGGCCTGCCCCAGGTTCGCGGCCTGGCCGGGCGCGGCGCCGAAACCGGGCTGGATCGTGGCGCGCGAGGCGCCCAGTTGCGCGCCCACTTGCGGCAGCAGCTCGGCCTGCGCGTCGCGCAGCAGCGCGCGCGCCGCCTGCACGCGCGCGGCGGCCTGCTGGATGTCGGTGTTGTTGGCAGCCGCGCGCAGCACGAGGTCGTCGAGCACCGGGTCGGAGAACACCGTCCACCAGGCGCCGCGCGGCTGCGCCTCGGCCGGGCCGACGTTGGCGAAGCGCGCGGCGCCGTCTTCCTTGAATGCGACCGGCGCCGCGGGCGCGGCGGCCGGCGTGAACGTCGACGTGCTGGCGCAGCCGGCGAGCACGAGGGCCGCGACCAGCGGGATCAGCGAGGTCTTGAGGATTCGAGTCATGACTTGTTCCTTTGCGTTGCGATGCGCGGCCCGCGGGCCACGCATCTCACTTGTTCATTCGTCCTGGTGGCGCGGCGCGGCCAGCACCGGCTGGGCGCCGAAGCCGCCGGAGCCGCCGTGGCTGGGCGCGACGTTCACGCCCGGCGCCTCGACGTCGTGCGGAATCTGGCCGTGCTGCTTGAGCGGCCGGTTGCCGGTGAGTGCGCGCAGCAGCACGTAGAACACCGGCGTCAGGAACAGGCCGAACGCGGTCACGCCGATCATTCCGAAGAACACCGCGACGCCCATCGCATGGCGCATCTCCGAGCCGGCGCCCGACGACAGCACCAGCGGCAGCACGCCCATCACGAACGCCATCGACGTCATCAGGATCGGACGCAGGCGCAGGCGGCTCGCCTCGATCGCGGCACGCAGGGGCGTGCGTCCGGCGAACTCCAGCTCGCGTGCGAACTCCACGATCAGGATCGCGTTCTTCGCACTCAGCCCGACGAGCACCATCAGCCCGATCTGCGTGAAGACGTTGTCGTCCCCATGCGTGAGCCACACGCCCGTCATCGCGGCGAGCAGGCCCATCGGCACGATCATCAGGATGGCCAGCGGCAGCGTCAGGCTCTCGTACTGCGCGGCCAGCACCAGGAACACCAGCAGGATGGAGATCGGGAAGATCAGCACCGCGGAGTTGCCGGCGAGGATCTCCTGGTAGGTCAGGTCGGTCCACTCGTAGGTGACGCCCGGGGGCAGCGTCTCCTTGGCGATGCGCGCGATGGCGTCCTTGGCCTGGCCGGACGAGTAGCCGGGGGCCGGGCCGCCGTTGACGTCGGCGGCGAGGAAGCCGTTGTAGCGCATCGCGCGTTCCGGGCCGAACGTGGGCGTGACCTTCATCAGCGCGGACAGCGGCACCATCTCGCCGGTGCTCGAACGCACCTTGAGCAGGCCGATGTCCTCGGCGCGCGCGCGGAACGCGGCGTCCGCCTGCACGCGCACGGAGTAGGTACGGCCGAACTTGTTGAAGTCGTTCGCGTACAGGCTGCCCAGATAGATCTGCATCGTGTCGAAGATGTCCGTCACCGGCACGCCCAGCTGCTGCGCCTTGGTGCGGTCGATGTCGGCATACAGCTGCGGCACGTTGACCTGGAAGCTCGAGTACATGCCCGCGAGCTCCGGCGTCTGGTAGGCCTTGGCCATGAAGGCCTTGAGGGCGGCGTCCATGCCGGCGATGCCCACCGAGCCGCGGTCCTCCAGCTCCAGCTTGAAGCCGCCCGTCGTGCCGATGCCCTGCACCGGCGGCGGCGGGAACATCACGACGAAGGCCTCCTGGATCGCGCCGTACTGCTGGTTGAGCTGCTGCGCGATCGCGCCGGCGCTCAGGTTGGCGCCCTTGCGCTTGTCGAAGTCCTGCAGCGTGACGAACACGATGCCGGAGTTCGAGCTGTTGGTGAAGCCGTTGATCGACAGGCCCGGGAACGACACGGCGTGCTCGACGCCGGGCTGCTTCAGGGTGATCTCGTCCATCTTGCGGATGACCGCCTCGGTGCGGTCCAGCGTCGCGCCGTCGGGCAGCTGCGCGAAGCCGATCAGGTACTGCTTGTCCTGCGGCGGCACGAAGCCCGAGGGCACGGCCTTGAACACGCCCAGAGTGGCCACGGCCAGCACCAGGTAGACACCGATCATCACGGTCTTCTTGGTGATCGCCTTCGTGACCCCGCCCGAGTAGCGCTCGGCGCCGCGGTGGAACACGCGGTTGAACGCGCCGAAGAAGCGGCCCAGCACGCGGTCCATCCCGCGCGTCAGCGCGTCCTTGGGTTCGTCGTGGCCCTTGAGCAGCAGCGCGGCGAGCGCCGGCGACAGCGTCAGCGAGTTGATCGCCGAGATCACCGTCGAGATCGCGATGGTCAGCGCGAACTGCTTGTAGAACTGGCCGGTCAGGCCCGTGATGAAGGCCAGCGGCACGAACACGGCCACCAGCACCAGCGCGATCGCGATGATCGGGCCCGACACCTCGCGCATCGCGCGATACGTGGCATCGCGCGGCGTGAGTCCGCTGGAGATGTTGCGCTCGACGTTCTCGACCACCACGATGGCATCGTCGACGACGATGCCGATCGCCAGCACGAGCCCGAACAGCGACAGCGCGTTGATCGAGAAGCCGCCCAGGCTCATGACCGCGAACGTGCCCACCACCGCGATCGGCACGGCCAGCAGCGGGATGATGGACGCGCGCCAGGTCTGCAGGAACAGGATCACGACCAGCACGACGAGCGCGATCGCCTCGAGCAGCGTGTGCACCACCGATTCGATGGACGCGCGCACGAACTGCGTCGGGTCGTAGACGATCTCGTACTTCACGCCTTCGGGCATGGACTTCGCGAGCTCGGCCATCTCGGCGCGCACGCCGTTGGAGATGGCGATCGCGTTGGAGCCCGGCGCCGCGAAGATCGGCACCGCGACGGCGTCCTTGTTGTCCAGCAGCGAGCGCAGCGAGTAGTCGGAGGCGCCGAGCTCGATGCGGGCGACGTCGCGCAGGCGCGTGACGGCGCCGTCGGCGCTCGTCTTGACGATGATCTCGCCGAACTCCTGCTCGTTCGTGAGGCGGCCCTGCGCATTGACGGACAGCTGCACGTCGATGCCGTGCAGGCCCGGGGACGCGCCGACGATGCCGGCCGCGGCCTGCACGTTCTGGCCGCGGATGGCGGCGACGACGTCGCTCGGCGACAGGCCGCGATTGGCCACCTTCTGCGGGTCGAGCCACACGCGCATCGAGTAGTCGCCCGAGCCGAACAGCTGCACGTCGCCGACGCCCTGGACACGCGCCAGGCGATCCTTGACGTTGAGCACCGCGTAGTTGCGCAGGTAGGTCATGTCGTAGCGGCCGTTGGGCGACAGCAGGTGCACCACCATCGTGAGGTCGGGCGAGCTCTTGATGGTGGTGATGCCGAGACGCTTGACCTCCTCGGGCAGGCGCGCCTCGGCCTGAGAGACGCGGTTCTGCACCAGTTGCTGCGCCTTGTCCGGGTCGGTGCCCAGCTTGAAGGTGACCGTCAGCGTCATCAGGCCGTCGGTGGTCGCCTGGCTGCTCATGTAGAGCATGCCCTCGATGCCGTTGATCGATTCCTCGAGCGGCGTGGCCACCGTCTCGGCGATCACCTGCGGGTTGGCGCCGGGATAGTTCGCGCGCACCACCACCGACGGCGGCACGACGTCGGGGTATTCGGAGATGGGCAGACCGCGTACCGCGATCAGGCCGCCGAGGAAGATCAGCAGCGACAGGACGCCGGCGAAGATCGGCCGGTCGATGAAGAATTTGGAGAGATTCACGTGAGGCTCCCGGGAGTGTGGGAAGGCGCGGCCCGCGTCGTGGCGCGGGCCGTCGTGTGTGTTCTTCTGCGGATCAGTTCTTGAGGTCGTCGGCCGACTTCATCGCGACCATCTGCGGCGCGATGAGCGCGCCGGGGCGCACGCGCTGCAGGCCGTTGACGACGACGCGCTCGTTCGGCTTCAGGCCCGACGTGACGATGCGCAGCCCGTCGACGTTGGCGCCCAGCGTCACCTCGCGGTACGCGGCCTTGTCGTCGGCGCCCACGACCATCACGAACTTCTTGCTCTGGTCGGTGCCGACCGCGCGCTCGTTGATCATCAGCGCGGGCTCGGCCTTGACCGTGCCCATGCGCAGGTGTGCGAACTGGCCGGGCATCAGCGTGCCGTCGGCGTTGTCGAACACGGCGCGCACGCGCACCGTGCCGCTGCGGGCGTCGACCTGGTTGTCGACCAGCTGCAGGTGGCCCTCGATCGGCGTGGCGGTGTCGGCGACGGTGCCCATCTGCACTGGGATCTTCTCGATCTGCGCGCGCGCGCTGGCGCCCGCGGGCAGGTCGCGCAGCGCTCGGGCGACGATCTGCTCGTCCGCGTCGAAGCTCGCGTAGATCGGGCTGACCGACACCAGCGTGGTCAGCACCGGCGCGCCCGGGCCGGCGGCCACGAGGTTGCCGGTGGTGATCTCGAGCTTGCCGACGCGACCGGCCACCGGCGCGCGCACCTGGGTGTAGCCCAGGCTCAGCTGGGCCGTCTGCAGCTGCGCCTTGGCCGCGCGCAGGTTGGCGTCGGCCTCGCTTTGCGCGTTCAGGCTGTCGTCGTACTCCTTCTGCGAGATCGCGTGGTCGGCCAGCAGCTGCCGGGCGCGCTCGTAGTTGCTCTTCGCGTTGGTCAGGCGCGATTGCGCGGCGAAGACCTGGGCGTCGGCCCGATCGACGTCGGCCTGGTACGGCGCCGGGTCGATCGTCAGCAGCAGGTCGCCGGCCTTGACCAGCGCACCTTCGCGGAAGTGCACGCCCTGCACGGTGCCGGCAACGCGCGAGCGGATGTCGACGCGCTCGACGGCCTCCAGGCGGCCGGAGAACTCGTTCCAGGGGGCCACGTCGCTCTGCACGACGGTGGCCACGGACACGGGGGTCGCCTGCGCCGCCGGCGAGGGCGTGGCGACCGCCGAGCCGGACTGGAACATGAACATGGCGGCCAGGGAGGCGGCCACGGCCGTCAGCGTGGTGCCGGCGACCCAGAGTCGGCGGCGGGCTTTGAGCGGAACCTGGTTCATGAGGAACTCCTGATGTGGTGCAAGATCGAAGGAAAGTGAGTGCTCGGAAACTTTTGGACGATGCAGCGGCTGAACCAGGCATTGCCTGGCTTTTTGCTGACCGTCCGGGGAAAGTTTTATCGTAGCGATCGCTACGACATATGGCACAATGTAGCCAAGCCGCAAGGGCACGTCAACAGATTTTCGTATCGATCGCTATGAAAAAGACGAATGAGTCACCGGATGCCGGTGCGGTCGGCCTGGCCGACGCGCCGGAGGCCAAGCCCGCCGCCGCGCCCAAGGCGCCGCGCAAGCCGCGCGGCCGTCCGCTGTCGTTCGACCGCGACGCCGCCCTCGAGACCGCGATGCACGTGTTCTGGGAACGCGGCTACGAGGCCGCGTCCATCGCCGACCTCACCTCCGCGATGGGCATCACGCCGCCCAGCCTGTACACCGCGTTCGGCGACAAGGAGCAGTTGTTCCTGGAGGCCATCGAGCGCTACGCGCTGGGCTACGGCAGTGCCGGGGCGCGTGCGCTCATCGAGGAGCCGACCGCGCGCGGCGCGATCGAGCGCTGGCTGCTCGAGGCCGCCAACGAACTGACGCAGCCCTGCCACCCGAAGGGCTGCATGGTCGTGATGGCCGCCACCAACTGCTCGGCCGCCGCGGAACGCGTGCAGGATGCGCTGCTGCTGCGCCGCACCGAGGCCATCGCCAACGTCGGCCGCCGCATCCAGGGCGGCATCGACAGCGGCGAGCTGCCGCGCGACATCGACGCCAAGGACCTCGCGAACTTCTACGCCACCATCTACCAGGGCATGTCGATGCAGGCCAAGGACGGGGCGACGCACGAGAGCCTGGTGGCGACGGTGCGCACGGCGATGAGGTCGTGGCCGCGGGCGTAACCGAGCCTGTCATTCTGCGCGTAGTCGCAGAATCCACCCCCGCCAAAGTCTTGCCCGATCAGCTCCAGCGCCACCGTTGTGGCCGGGGTGGATCCTGCGACTACGCGCAGGATGACAACCCCAAAGGAAAAGCCCGCGGCGAGCGGGCTTTTGACTTCCGGACAACGTGACGGATCACGAAGACGGGCTGCAGATACTGGGTGACGGGTTCCCGATGTTCCGCCCAATGTGCGGCCGGTTCTGTACCTGCGATGGGACTCATTATGGGTCCACTCCGTGACAGTTGCGTGTAGGCCGACACGCCATTCGTGGGGGGCGCGCCGCCCGCGCCTTCAGGCCGGACGCAGGTGCGCGCGCAGCCGCGCGACCGCGCGCGCGTAGTCGTCCGAGCCGAACACCGCCGAGCCCGCGACCAGCGCGTCCGCGCCGGCGTCCACCGCCTGCCACGCGTTGTCGCCGTTCTGGCCGCCGTCGACCTCGATGTACGGATTGAGCCCGCGCGAGTCGCACAGGCGGCGCAGCGCCGTGATCTTGGGCAGCATCTCGGGCAGGAACTTCTGGCCGCCGAAGCCGGGGTTGACGGTCATCACCAGCACGACGTCGCACAGGTGCAGCACGTGCTCGGCGAACGCGATCGGGCTGCCCGGGTCGATGACCACGCCGGCCTTCTTGCCGAGTTCGCGGATGCGGGTGAGCACGCGGTGCAGGTGGATCGTCGACGCCGGCTCGCACTGCACCAGCAGGTGGTCGGCGCCGGCCTTGACGAAGTCCTCCAGCATGCGCTCGGGCTCGACCATCATCAGGTGGACGTTCAGCGGCTTGCGCGTCGCGCGGCGGATCGCCTCGATCACCACCGGGCCGAAGCTGATGTTGGGCACGAAGCGGCCGTCCATCACGTCGACGTGGATCCAGTCGGCGCCGGCGGCGTCGACGGCGCGCACCTCCTCGGCCAGCCGGCCGAAGTCGGCGGACAGGATGGACGGCGCGATGACGAGCGGATTGGCCATCGGAAGTCCGTGACGCCGGACGCGATCAGCTCGGGGAGATCGCGGTGAGCCTGGTCACCTTCTCGCCCAGCCCGCCCATCAGCGAGTTCCACGACTTGGAGAACGAATCGCCGCCGTCCTTCTGCAGCTTGAGCGCCAGCGCGTCGATGTCCACGCCCTGGCGCCGGATCTCGTCCAGCGTCTGCTCGGCGAAGCCGCCGTCGACGGGCATCACCTCGCCCACGCCGCCGGACCTGGCCAGCGCCTTGAGCGTCTTCTCGGGCATCGTGTCGACGGTGTCCGGCGCGGCCAGGGCGTCGACATACAGCGTCTCGGGCGCCTTCGGATCCTTGGTGCCGGTGCTGGCCCACAGCAGCCGCTGCGGGTGCGCGCCGGCGGCCGCCAGCTTCTTCCAGCGCGCGGAGGCGAGCAGGTCGCGGTAGGCCTTGTAGGTGCGCATCGCGATCGCGATGCCCAGCCGGTTCTGGAACTCGGGCGACACCGTGTCCTTGACGGCGGCGTCCCAGCGGCTGACGAACAGCGAGGCGACCGACTCGACCACCGGCGACTTGCCATCGTTGAGCCGGCGCTCGATACCCTTCATGTAGGCCTCGGCCGCGGCCAGGTACTGCTCGCGCGAGAACAGCAGCGTCACGTTGATCGGAACGCCGTGGTAGATCGATTCCTCGATCGCCGGGACGCCCTCCGGCGTGCCCGGGATCTTGATGTACAGGTTCTTGCGCCGGCCCTGCGCGTGCAGGCTGGCGGCGGCCTGGATCGTCGACGGCTGCGTGTCGTTGACCAGCAGCGGCGAGACCTCCAGCGACACCCAGCCGTCGACGCCGCCCGTGGCCTCGTGGACCGGCGCGAACAGGTCGGCCGCGTTCTGCAGGTCCTCCACCGCCAGCGCGAAGAACAGGTCCTCGATGGAGCGGCCCTCGCGCGCCATCTGCGCGATCGATTCGTCGTAGGCATCGCCCTCGCCCATCGCCTTCTCGAAGATCGTCGGGTTCGACGTCAGGCCGGTGACGGAGTAGTCGGAGATCAGCGTGGCGAGCGAGCCGTCGCGCAGCGTCTCACGGCTGATGTTGTCGATCCAGAGACTCTGGCCGAGGTCATGGAGTTGCTGCGTGGCTTTCATGGGGCGGCTCCTGGTAGAGGGATCCACGCGGCAATATTCGTGCGTGCCAGGTCGCCGATGTGGTCGACGGCGACGTCCGGCGCCGGGTACTTCGCCACCTCGGCGGCATCGAGCGCGTAGTGGCCCTGGCGCGGGAAGACCGTCGTGACGCCGCCGCCCCACGCCGCCTTGAACGCGCCGAGGATGCGCGGCTTGTCGTCCACGATCGCGTAGTGGCGCGCCGCGAAGGTGCGCCGGACCTCGTCGAGCATCTGCTCCTTGTGCACGTAGATCAGCACGCGCCCGCCGACCGCCTCCCACAAGCCGGAGCGCTGGATCTTGCGCGGCTGGAAGACGACGTCGCCGTCGGACAGGATCACCGTCGGGCCGAGCTCGTTCATGCGCGCGAGCGCGTCCAGCGCGCCGGGGAAGACGCGGTCCCGGAACGGGTAGTCGACCAGGAAGCCCGACATCTGCAGCAAGGCCTGCGCGTACGCGCCCTTGCCTTCCATGTCCTTGCGATAGAGCTGCAGCGCGCCGAGGTAGTCGGCGTAGCCGAGCTCGCCGCGCAGCGTCTCGAACAGCGTCCAGTAGCGATCCGAGCATTCCGCGCCGAAGGCCTGGGCCAGGTGGTCGCGCAGGTCGGCAATGATGCGGTCGTTGTCGAGCAGCGTGTTGTCGACGTCGACCAGGAATACGACGTCGTGAACGATTTCAGCCATCGCGAGGCAGGCCTTTCGGGGATGAAAGCAGATTCGGCTCGCGCGCAGGCGGGCAAGCGGCTTGCCGTTGCAGCCCTCCGGTGCGCGGCAAATGCCGAGCAAGCCCCATACCCGCATTCGGGACGCTGGCACGAGTGCCCGGCGCATCATCGCTTCCCTCGTCTCGCCGAAAGACCCGCCCCATGTCCGACTCCCTCGACCAGCAATGCATCGACACGCTGCGCTTCCTGTCCGTGGACATGGTGCAGAACGCCGACAGCGGCCACCCCGGCCTGCCGCTCGACGCCGCGCCGATGGCCTACGTGCTGTGGACGCGCTTCCTCAAGCACCATCCCGCCAACCCGCTGTGGGCCGATCGTGACCGCTTCGTGCTGTCGGCCGGGCATGGCTCGGCGCTGCTGTACAGCCTGTTGAACGTGACGGGCTATGGCCTGACGATCGACGACCTCAAGCAGTTCCGCCAGTGGGGCAGCAGGACGCCGGGGCATCCGGAGCGCGGGCACACGGCGGGGGTCGAGGTCACCACCGGGCCGCTGGGCCAGGGCCTGGCCAACGCGGTGGGCCTGGCCATCGCCGAGGCGCAGCTGGCCGGAACGTACAACCGCGACGGCCACGCCGTGATCGACCATCGCACCTGGGCCATCGTCAGCGACGGCGACCTGATGGAGGGCGTCGCGTCCGAGGCGGCATCGCTGGCGGGCCACCTGAAGCTCGGCAAGCTCGTGTGCCTGTACGACGACAACGAGGTCTCGCTGTCGGCCGGCACGGCCATCACGTTCACCGAGGATCGCGCCAAGCGCTTCGAGGCCTACGGCTGGCAGGCGATCCACGTCGCGGACGGCAACGACGTCGACGCGCTCGACAAGGCGCTGAAGGACGCCGTGGCCGACACCGCGCGCCCCACGCTGATCCTCGTGCGCACGCACCTGGGCTACGGCTCGCCCAAGCAGGACAGCTTCAAGGCGCACGGCTCGCCGCTGGGCGACAAGGACGTCTCGGCCACCAAGGCCAAGCTCGGCTGGCCGGCGGAGCCGGCGTTCTACGTGCCCGAGGCCGCCAGCCGGAAGTTCCTCCAGGCGCAGGCCGCCGGCGAGAAGGCCGAAGGCGAATGGAACCAGCGCATGAAGGCCTATGCCGCTGCCTTCCCCGCCCAAGCGAAGGAACTGCAGTCGCGCCTGCGCGGCGAGCTGCCCGAGGGCTGGGACGCCGACATGCCGAGCTTTCCCGCCGATGCCAAGGGGCTGTCGACGCGCGTCGCGGGCAAGCAGATCCTGGCGGCCATCGGCAAGAAGCTGCCGGCGCTGGTGGGCGGCTCGGCCGACCTCGATCCGTCCACGTTCACCAACCTCGTCGGCCTGGGCGACTTCGGCCCCGCGCCGGCCGCCGATGCCAAGCCGATCGAGGGCGCCGACCCCGGCGGCGAGAGCCGGGCCGGCCGCAACCTGCACTTCGGCGTGCGCGAGCACGCGATGGGCGCGATCGTCAACGGCATGGCGGCGCACGGCGGCTTCATCCCGTACGGCTCGACCTTCCTCATCTTCTCCGACTACATGCGCCCCGCGATCCGCCTGGCGGCGCTGCAGAAGCTGCACGCGCTGCACGTGTTCACGCACGACTCGGTGGCGCTCGGCGAGGACGGCCCGACGCACCAGCCGATCGAGCAGCTGCTGAGCCTGCGCGCCATTCCCGGGCTGACGGTGATCCGTCCGGCCGACGCCAACGAGACGGCAGTCGCATGGAAGGTCGCGCTCACGATGAAGGAGCGCCCCGTGCTGCTCGTGCTGACGCGCCAGGACGTGCCCACGCTCGATCGCGGCAAGCACCCGAGCGCGAACGGGCTGGCAAGCGGCGCCTACGTCATCGGCGGCGCCGAATACGACAAGCCCGACCTGATCCTGATCGCGAGCGGCTCGGAGGTCAGCCTGATCGTGGCCGCCGCCGAGACGCTGGGCCAGGAGGGCCTCAAGGTGCGCTGCGTGTCCATGCCCAGCTGGGACCTGTTCGACGCCCAGCCGCAGGCCTGGCGCGACAGCGTGCTGCCGCCGGCGGTGACCAGGCGGCTGGCGGTCGAGGCCGGCTCGACGCTGGGCTGGCAACGCTACGTGGGCCAGGGCGGCGACGTCGTGGGCATCGATCACTTCGGCGCGTCCGCCCCGGCCAAGGTGCTGCTGAAGGAGTTCGGCTTCAGCGCCGAGAACGTGGTCGCGCGGGCGCGGCAGCTGCTCGCCACGTGATGGCCGAGGCCGCTCCCGACGGCGGCGGCACCGGCTCCCGGCGCGCCGTCTGGGCCGCGCTGATCGGCAACCTGCTGGTGACGGCGACCAAGGCCGGCGCGGCCGCGTTCACGGGCAGTTCCGCGATGCTCAGCGAGGCGGTGCACTCGTTCGTCGACACGGGCAACGAGGTGCTGCTGCTGTACGGCATGCGCGTCGCCAGGAAGAAGGCCGACCGCGACCACCCGGCGGGCTACGGGCGCGAGCTGTACTTCTGGAGCTTCATCGTGGCACTGCTGGTGTTCGCGCTGGGGGCCGGCGTGTCCATCTTCCAGGGCGTGGCGCGCATCCGCCATCCGCAGGCGATCGAGAACGCGATCGTCAGCGAGGTCGTGCTCGCCGCCTCGTTCCTGTTCGAAGGCTGGTCGTGGCACGTCTCCGTGCGCCAGTTCAGCAAGGTCAAGGGCGAGCTTGGCTGGTGGCAGGCGTTCGTCGGGAGCAAGGATCCACCGCTGTTCATGGTGGTGTTCGAGGACACCGCGGCGCTGATCGGCATCCTCATCGCGGCGGCCGGCACGGTGCTCGCGGCGCACTTCGACATGCCGCTCGCCGATGCCGTCTCGTCGATCCTGATCGGCCTCGTGCTCGCCTGCACGTCCACGCTGCTCGCGCGCGAGAGCAAGAGCCTGCTGATCGGCGAGAAGGCCGACAGCCGGCTGATCAAGTCCATCCTGGCCATCGCCAACGGCGCGTGCGGCTCGTCGCACGCCAACGGCGTCCTGACGATCCAGCTGGCGCCCGACCAGATCATGGCCGCGATGAGCTTCGAGTTCGACGACGCCCTCACCGCGCCGCAGATCGAGGAGATGGTCGCCGACATCGAGCGCCGCATCCACACGGCGCACCCGGAGGTGACCTCGCTGTTCATCAAGCCGCAGAACCCGCAGCAGTACACGCGCGTCGTGCGCGAGAAGTTCGGCGACAACGCGGCCGACGCGACGAGGGACCAGACGCCGGTGGCGGACTGAAGCACCACGGCCCTCGGCGCCGGCGCACTGCTGCAGGTCGAACGCGAACTCCCCGCCGCGTGGTCACGACACCGCGGTGCATCCGCAAGCTTGAGGATGCGCCCGCGCCGGCCTCGCGCTGAAATCCTTCCCAGCTCAGAGGAGAAGGAACATGACGCGTCCAACCAGGCATCCCAGGCCCTTCGCGCTGACATCCCTGGCGCTTTGCGCGAGCGCCCTGACCGGTTGCGCGGCGCTCGTCCCCGAGACCAAGATCAAGCCGATCCCGCCCGCGCAGGCGCAGGCCAGTCTTTCCGACGCCGTGGCGTTCGCCGACCAGGTGGCGACCCAGTTCGACGACACCCAGTTCCAGGTCAGCTACACCGAAGCGGGCCTGGGCTGGGGCACGCTCGCCCTGGCCACCGTCGTCGGCTACGACGTGATGTTCTCGCGCCCCGTCTCAACGCTGCGCGCGCCGGTGCTGGGCCTGGCCTTCCTGCAGGGGGTGGAGACGAGCGGGGGCGTGCGGTCCAAGCGCGACATCCTGGATGCCGGCTCGACGGCCCTGGCGTGCGCCAAGCGCGTCGCGTACACGATGGACGCTTTGCCGGCGGGCGTCGGCAACGACGCCGTCGACACCGGCAACCCGTCGCCGATGGCGCAATTCGCGCGCTCGCCGCGCCCGCAGGAAGCCCCCCTGGCCCCAACGCCGCGAAGTGCGAGCGTGCGGGCACACGCCGTCGTGCAGGCCCTGCGCGAGGCGCCGAAGCCCGTGGCAGCGGTCGCCGGGGGAGCGGCGCCGACCGACGTCGTCGCCGGTGCGATCGCCAACAGCGTGGCCAGCATGGACGCTGCGAATGCCAAGGCCGTGCGCGCGGCCGATCAGGCCAAGCTGCAGGCGTCCCAATACCTCGTCTCCACGGTCGAACTGGTCGCGCGCCAGGTACTGACCCAATTGCACGCAGCGACCCCGTCGCTCGATGCCATCGTCTCGACGGTCCGCACTCAGTCGAAGACCTATCTGTCGGACGCGAAGGACGCCCTGGACGCCAGCGCGAACTCGACCGGCAACATGGCCAGCGCCCTGGATGCCTCCAAGCCGGTGATGGCGCAGGCGGTGCGGCTGACGGGACAGCTGAAGATCGACGAGGATGCGGCGGCGTTGGCCGCCGCCAGGGAGGAGCCTCTCGCTGGCGCCGTGCCGGGCCGGTCGCACAAGCCCAGGGCGGACGTCCACCGGGCCCCGGCGCCGGCGGCCGAGGCCGATCCCGCGGTGGCGAGGTCGAGACTGGAAGTGGCCGTTTCGAACGTCACGCAAGGCACCGAAGGCGCCGCCGCGCAGGCCCAGGCAACGCAGTCGACGGCGCTGACCGTCAAGCAGCTGCTGGACTTCGCGGCCAACTGCGACAAGTAGGTCCCGCCGCGCTACGCTCGCCGGCGTGCGGAAGAAATCCTCACGCCGGCGTGAGCAGAGTCGCCGCGCGATCGGGTGGCTCCGTTGCTATCGTCACTCGCCAGGGTGGCCGCGAGGGACGCGGCCGCCGTCAACAGGGGACGTGACTTGCAATCGACCCAGATGTCGCTCGCGCTGCCGAGCGAAGAGACCGCCAGCGCGGCGATCACCGTCGGCCTCTTCTTCGGCGGCCGCTCCGCCGAACACGCGGTCTCGCTGCGCTCCGCCGCCACGATCCATGCGGCGCTACGCGCCGCCGGCTTCCGGGTGGTGCCCATCGGCGTCGAGCGCTCCGGCGCCTGGCGCTACATGCCGCTGGCCGGCCACGCGTTCCACGCCGCCGTCGACCCGCGAGGCTGCGCCGTCACGTTCGCGCCCGGCGGCGGCGGCCAGTTGCTGGCCTGCGACGGGGCCGGCGCGGCCGCCAGCCTGCCGCGCCTGGATGTCGCGTTTCCCGCCCTGCATGGTCCGTTCGGCGAGGACGGCTGCCTGCAAGGCCTGTTCGAGACTTGCGGCGTGCCCTACGTCGGCGCCGGCGTCCTGGGCGGTGCCGTCACGATGGACAAGGAAGTGACCAAGCGGCTGGCGATGCAGGCCGGCCTGCCGGTCGTGCCGTATCGCCGGCACCGCCGCGGCAGGCCGGCGCCCACGTGGCAGGCCATGAGCGACAGCCTCGGGCCGCGGCTGTTCGTCAAGCCGGCCTCGCTCGGCTCGTCGATCGGCACGGCGCCGGCGGACGACGAGGCGTCGTTCGCGCGCGCGCTCGCGGGGGCGCTCGAACACGACGACAAGGTGCTGATCGAACGGCGCGTCGTCGGCCGTGAGCTGGAATGCGGCGTGATGGACACCGAGGACGGGCCGGTGGCCTCGGCCGTCGGCGAGATCCGGGCCGGCGCCGATCACGCGTTCTACGACTACGACGCCAAGTACGCGGCCGACAGCCGGGCCTCGGTCGACGTCCCCGCGCGCCTGGACGACGCGATGGCGCGGCGCATCCAGGCGATGGCCGTCGAGGCGTTCCAGGTGCTGGGCTGCCGCGACCTGGCGCGCGTCGACTTCTTCCTGGGCGACCAGGGGGAGCTGTTCCTCAACGAGGTCAACACGCTGCCGGGCTTCACGTCGATCAGCCTGTTTCCGCGCATGTTCGAGGCCTCGGGCGTCGCGATCGCGGACCAGGTGACGCGGCTGGTCGACCTGGCGCTGGCGCGCGCGAAGCGCTCATAGGGCATCGCGATTCAAGCCGCTTCGGGCAGCGCCGGCGCGGTGGCCAGCAGGCCGCGCGCCAGCGCGCCGACACGCATCAGTGCGTGGCGCTGCGTGTCGTCCCAGCGTCCACCCACGCCCAGACGGATGCAGTGGCGATAGCGATCGCTCGCGCTGAACAGGGTGCCCGGCGCGATCGCGATGCGCTCGGCCAGCGCCGCGCTGAACAGCGCCTGCGAATCGATGCCGCGCGGCATCTCCACCCACAGCACGTAGCCGCCGGCCGGATCGGTGACGCGCGTGCCCTTGGGAAAGCTGCCCGCGATCAGGCGCCGCGCCTCGTCGACCCGCACGCCGATCGTGTGGCGCATCTGGCGAAACCCGGCCTCGTTGCCGGTGTGGTTAAGCAGGTCGGCCATCGCGAGCTCGATGAAGGTCGTCTGCGCGCCGCTCGTGGCCATCTTCATGCGGCGCACGGGCTCGGTCCAGCGGCCGGCCTCCACCCAGCCGACGCGCAGTCCCGGCGCCAGCGTCTTGGAGAACGAGCCGCACAGCATCACGTGGCCGCTGGTGTCGAACGAGCGCACCGCGCGGCGCCGGTCCTCCTGCTCGGCGAGGTCGTTGTGCAGCACGTCCTCGATCAGCGCGATGCCGCGCGCCCGCACCAGGCGCGCGAGCCGCTTGCGCTCCGCCGGCGGCAGGCTGCCGCCCAGCGGATTGGACAGCGTCGGCGAGATCAGCACCGCCTTGACGGGCTGGGTGTCGAGCGCGAGCTCCAGCGCGTCGAGCGAGACGCCGTCGCGCGGATGCGTCGGGATCTCGAGGGCGCGCAGGTGCAGGCTCTGCAGGATCTCCAGGAAGCCGAAGTAGGTCGGCGACTCGAGCGCGACGACGTCGCCCGGCTGCGTGACGGCGCGCAGGCACAGCGTGATCGACTCGAGGCAGCTGTTGGTGGCGACGATGTCGCGCGGCTGCAGCTGGCAGCCCAGGCGCAGCGCGTAGCGCGCGATGGCGCGGCGCAGCGTCTCGTGGCCGGAGCCCAGCGTGTACTCGCACAGCGCCGCCCGATGGCGCTGGGCGGCGCGCATCACGGTGCGGCGGATGCGCTCGACGTTGAACAGGTCGTCGCTCGGGGCGGCGGCGCCGAACGACAGGTAGCCCTCCTCGTGCGCGAAGCGCAGCGTGTGGGCGGCCAGCACATCGATGTCGACCTCGCGCGAATCGGCCGGCGGCTGCGTCGTCTCGGGCACCGGCGGCTTCGGCGGCCGCGCGGCGACGAAGAAGCCGGAGCGCGGACGCGTCTGCACCAGGCGCATGTCCTCCAGCGCGCGATAGGCCTGCACCGCGGTCGACAGCGACACGCCGTGCTGCGCCGCCAGGTCGCGCAGCGACGGCAGGCGCTCGCCGCGCGCCAGCACGCCGGCCCGGATCGAGGCGGCGAGCGTCTGGGCGATCTGCAGGTAGAGCGAGTCGGGCGAGTCCATGCGCCATTCTGTCTTGGCGGCCGCACGTCCGACCAGTACAGATGCGCGGAAATTCGACCGTGACAGGCCGCCAGCGGCGCGCGTCTGTATGGCTGTCATCGGCGCCGCGTTGTGGCTGTTTCGCGCGGCGGCGCCCTCGCAGAATCGACGCCATGGACACCACGCTCGAACTCCGCACGCTCCTCGCCGGCCGCCGCGTCAAGGCCACCGACATGCCCGTCCGCCTCGCCGCGCAAGGGCCCCTCACGCGCCGTCTGCGCGCGGGCGCATGCATCGCGGTGCAGTCCGGGCGCATCTGGCTGACCCAGACCGGCGACGCCAACGACTATGTCGTCGACGCCGGCCAGCGCCACGTCGTCGTGCGCAGCGGCCGGGTGGTCATCGAGAGCCTCACGCCGCAGGCGACGCTGCGCGTGCTGCGCGGCGCGCCGCCGGCACGGCCCGGGTTTCCCTAGGCCTCTAGCCTTCCATCGCGAGGGTGTACTTGCCCTCGCGCGCGAGCCGGTTCAGGCGCGCGCGCTCGACCAGTGCCTTCTGCGCCGCGGCGACGTTCTCCTTCTTGCCGGCCCAGGCTTTCATCGCCGGATCCTGGATCGCCCGCGCGAACGAGAACGCCAGCGGCCAGGGCAGGCTGGCGCCGTGGCGCACGTGCATCGCGTTGAGCCGCGCCGACGCGTCGCGGGCGGACTGGCCGCCCGAGAGGAACGCGACGCCCCCGACTGCCGCCGGCACGACACGCCGGAACACGCGCACGGTGGCGTCGGCGACGTCGTCGACGCTGTCCTGCGTCGCGCACTTGAGGCCCGGCACCACCATGTTGGGCTTGAGGACGATGCCCTCCAGCAGCACGCGCTGCGTGCGCAACGCGTCGAACACGGCGTGCAGCGTGCGCTCGGTGACCTCGGCGCAGCGCGCCAGCGTGTGCGCGCCGTCCATCAGCACCTCGGGCTCGACGATGGGCACGATGCCGGCCTCCTGGCACAACGCCGCGTAGCGCGCGAGCGCCTGCGCGTTGGCCTCGATGCAGCCGCGTGAAGGCGCGTTCCTTGCGTCATCGATGGTGATCACCGCGCGCCACTTGGCAAAGCGTGCGCCCATCCTCGAATACTCCGCCAGGCGATCGCGCAGGCCGTCCAGGCCCTCGGTGACCAGCTCGCCCTCGTGCAACGCGAGCGGCTTCGCGCCCGCGTCCACCTTGATGCCGGGGATGATGCCGGCCTTGGCGAGCGCCTCCGCGAACGGCACATCGGCGAACGTGCGCGAGCGGATCGTCTCGTCGTAGAGGATGGCGCCGGAGATGGCCTCGGACAGCCCCGGCGCGGTGACGATCATGTCGCGATAGGCGCGCCGCATCTCGGGCGTCTGCGCGATGCCCAACGCCGCGAATCGCTTGTCCGCGGTGGGGTTGCTCTCGTCCATCGCCAGCAGGCCCTTGGCGTCGGCGGTCATGGCGGCGGCGGTGGCCTTCAGTGTCTGCTCGTTCATGGTCGTGCTCCTGGTTCGGGCCAGTGTCCGCCGCGCCGAAAAACCCTGTTCCCGCAGGCACCGGACAACTCGGCCTTGCAGCAATTCGTGCACCCGTGGCCCCTGCCTGTCGCCGGCCTTGCGAGCTCGTCCATTGGGCATGTCGCTTGCCTGACGCGCGGATGGCCACGCGCTCGCCCTCGACTCATCCGTGCGCGATGATCACGCCACTCAACTTCGAAGGACAGCGGTGCAACTCGGAATGATCGGTTTGGGGCGGATGGGCGCCAACATGGCGCGCCGCGTGATGAGCAAGGGCCATCAGTGCGTGGTGCAGGACGCCAACGCGGACGCCGTCGCGAAGATGGTCGGCGCCGGCGCGGTCGGTGCCGCGACGCTGCAGGAGATGGCCTCGAAGATGACCCGGCCGCGCGCCGTCTGGATGATGGTGCCGGCGGCCGTGGTCGACAAGGTGCTGGCCGACCTGGTCGCGCACCTCGATCCGGGCGACATCATCATCGACGGCGGCAACTCGTACTACCGCGACGACATCGATCGCGCGCAGCGGCTCAAGGGCGCCGGCTTCCACTACGTGGACTGCGGCACGAGCGGCGGCATCGCCGGCAACGAGCGCGGCTACTGCCTGATGGTGGGGGCCGAGCCGGAGATCTTCGAGCACCTCGCGCCGATCTTCCAGGCGCTCGCCCCCGGCGTCGAGGCGGCCGGCCGCACGATCGGACGCACCGGCGAGCCGACGCACGCCGAACAGGGCTTCCTGCACTGCGGCCCCAACGGCGCCGGCCACTTCGTCAAGATGGTGCACAACGGCATCGAGTACGGAATGATGGCCGCGTTCGCCGAGGGCTTCAACATCCTCAAGCACGCCAACGTCGGCAACCAGGTGCACGCGGCCGACGCCGAGACCGCCCCCATGCGCGAGCCGCAGTACTACCGGTTCGACATCGACGTGCCGCAGGTGGCCGAGCTCTGGCGCCGCGGCAGCGTGGTCGGCTCGTGGCTGCTCGATCTCACCGCCAAGGCGCTCGCCGCCGACCCGCAGCTGTCGGCATTCGGCGGCCGCGTGTCCGACTCCGGCGAAGGCCGCTGGACGATCCAGGCCGCCATCGACGAAGCGGTGCCTGCGCCCGTGCTCAGCGCCGCGCTGTACGACCGCTTCGCCTCGCGCGGCGAGGCGACGTTCGCCAACCAGATCCTGTCCGCGATGCGCGCCGAGTTCGGCGGGCACGCGGAGAAGAAGGCATAGGCCCATGACCGACGACCCGACCACCGCCCCGCATTCGGACGCCCTCGTCCTTTTCGGCTTCACCGGCGATCTCGCCAACAAGAAGATCTTTCCCGCGCTGTATGCGATGGCCAGGCGGGGCGAGCTGGTGCCGCGGGTCGTCGGCGTCGCAGGACGTCCGCTGTCCGACGACGAGGTGCACCAGCGCGTGCGCGATTCGATCGTGAAGGAAGGCGGCGGCATCACCGACGGCGCGGCCTTCGACAGGCTGCAGCAGGCGATCCGCTACGTCAGCGGCGACTACAACAAGCCCGAGACCTTCGACGCGCTGAAGAAGGCGCTCGCGGGCTGCCAGCGGCCCGCGCACTACCTGGCGGTGCCGCCCACCCTGTTCGAGACGGTCATCCAGAGCCTGGGCCGGACGGGGCTCGCGAAGGACGCGCGCCTGATCGTCGAGAAGCCCTTCGGCCGCGACCTGGCCTCGGCCAGGGAGCTCGACGCGGTCGCGCGCTCGGTGTTCCCCGAGGAGGCGATCTTCCGCATCGACCACTATCTGGGCAAGGAGGCGATCATGAACCTCCTGTACTTCCGCTTCGCGAACTCCTTCCTCGAGCCGCTGTGGTGCCGCGATCACGTCACCAGCGTGCAGATGACGATGTCCGAGGACTTCGGCGTCGGCGAACGCGGCGCGTTCTACGAGACGGCCGGCGCGCTGCGCGACGTCGTCGAGAACCACCTGTTCCAGATCGTCGCGCTGCTCGCGATGGAGCCGCCGAAGTCGCGCGGCTTCGCCGACCTGCAGGCCGCCAAGGCGGAGGTCTTCAAGGCGATGCGCCCGCTCAAGGCCGCCGACATGGTGCGCGGCCAGTATGACGGCTACCGCCAGGAAAAGGACGTCGCGCCGGACTCCGACGTCGAGACCTTCGTCGCGCTGCGCCTGTACGTCGACACGCCGCGCTGGAAGGACGTGCCGTTCTACCTGCGCGCCGGCAAGAAGCTGCCCAACACCGCGGTGGAGGTGCAGATCCAGTTCAAGCCGCCGCAGCAGGCGCTGTTCGAGGACGCCGGCGGCCGGCCCAACTACCTGCGCTTCCGCCTGCAGCCGACCTCGTCCATCGCGCTGGCGGCCCGCGTCAAGGACGTCGGCAAGCGCTTCGTCGGCCAGCAGCGCGAGCTCTACGCCTGCGAGAGCCTCGCCGGCGAAGAGGCGCCGTACGACCGCCTGCTGGGCGACGCGATGGCCGGCGACCCCTCGCTGTTCACCAGCCTCGAGGCGGTCGAGGCCGCGTGGAAGGCGGTCGACGCGATCCTCGTCGACCATCCGAAGGTCATCGCCTACGCGCCGGGCACCTGGGGTCCGGCCGCGGCCGACGCGCTGATCGCCGGCGACGGCGGCTGGCAGGCGCCGGCCTCCGAACAACCCTGCGGCAGCGACCGCCAGCAGGCCGCGCGATGAGCAAGTCGCTCATCAACCGCGCCAGCTGGAAGGCGCTGCAGGACCACTGCGACAACATCGGCAAGCGCCACCTGCGCGAGCTGTTCGACGAGGACAAGACGCGCGGCGAGCGCCTCACGCTGGAAGCCGCCGGCCTCTACCTGGACTACTCGAAGAACCGCGTCACCGACAAGACGCTGCGGCTGCTCGTCGAACTCGCCGAGGACTGCGGGCTGCCGGAGCGGATCGCCGCGATGTTTCACTGCGAGCGCATCAACACCACCGAGAACCGCGCCGTGCTGCACGTCGCGCTGCGCG
>Ga0207651_10000185_pt1 | contig 27222 bp, 20 predicted proteins | sample KBSM23metaG_FD_184328 | JGI IMG/M metagenome (GOLD analysis project Ga0207651, IMG submission 184328) | Miscanthus rhizosphere microbial communities from Kellogg Biological Station, Michigan, USA - KBS M2-3 metaG (SPAdes) (version 2) | ecosystem: Host-associated > Plants > Roots > Rhizosphere >... | reverse complement strand
ACCAAGAAGGGTACCTTCACCATCGACGGAGAAGGCACGTACAACGTCTACCAGCGCATGCAGAACAACCAGCCGTCGATCCAGGGCACGGCGAGCTTCCCCCAGTTCATCAGCATCCGGACCACAGCCCGCACCTGCGGCCACATCTCGCTGACGAAGCACTTCGAGGCGTGGAAGGGGTTCGGCATGACGCTGGGAAAGATGTACGAGGCCAAGGTTCTCGTCGAGGCAGGCGGCGGCAGCGGCAGGATCGATTTCCCGACGGCGAACGTCACGGCCCAGTAGCTCGCTGCCGGCTCGCGGTGTTCGCGGCCATGTCCGGGATCCTGTCCTGGCACGCTGCCGGCGCTTGTGGCCTTAATCGTCGCATGAGTTACGTGATGATTGATGTGGAGGCCGACGGGCCCATCCCGGGCGACTACTCGATGATCTCGTTCGGAGCCATCGTCGTCGAGCCGGGTCTTGGCCGGATCTTCTTTGGCAGGTTGCGGCCGATCTCCGAGCGGTGGATGCCGGACGCGCTGAAGATCTGCGGGCTGTCGCGCGATGAGACGCTGGCCTTCGACGATCCGGCGCGCGTCATGGCGGACTTTGACAGCTGGCTCCGCGCCAACGTGCCCGGGCGCATGCTGTTCATTTCCGACAACAACGGGTTCGACTGGCAATTCATCAACTGGTACTTCCACCACTTTCTGGGGAAGAACCCGTTCGGCCACAGCTCGAGCAACCTGGGCTCGATGTACAAGGGACTGGTGAAGGACACGTTCAAGAACTTCAAGAACTTGCGCCGTACACGACACACCCACAATCCCGTCGATGATGCGCGCGGCAACGCGGAGGCGCTCCTGCACATGCGGGATCACCTGGGACTGAAGATCGCTCTCTAGGAGGCGACCTGAGCCCGTGTTCCGCATCGACGCCACGCGATTTTGCGTCGCGCCACGCGACGGCCTAAATTGGCTGGGCACCATGGCGTCGGGGAACGAGCGCGACAAACCAGGACGCATGTCCGAACGGCGCCGGCGCCGGAACGGGCGCCTGGCCGATGCGCTGCGCTTGCAGCTGGAAGCCTGCCGCGAAGATGAAGGGCTCGCCGCCATCGTGGTGGCCGACGAGCTCGGGTTCTGCGTGGCCCATTCCGGTGGGGACGGCAACCACGACGAGCTGGCGGCGCGGCTGCCGATGCTCGCCGATCCGGCGCAGCGCGGGTATCTCGACGATGACGCCGGCCGGCTTCTCGCGGTCACGACGTTCTCGATTCCGGGCGCCACACTTCATGTCGGCGCCGTGCAGAACCCGGACGCTGCCGCAAACGCAAGCACCGCCGAGGTCCTCGCCCGCGTGGCCAGCGGCTTCACACGGTTGCTGGCCCAGTAATCAGCCTCGCACGCGTCGAGCACCACTTGAGGGAGATCCTCACAGTGGCCAACTTGATATCCATGCCAAACGCAGGGGAGACGAAGCAGGGGCGGGAGCACGCGTTCGAGGACGACACGGATGAGGCGATCGTACTGCCCAAGCCGGTGCCGGAAATCACCAATGACGACGACGACGACGACAAGAAGAGCGCGGACAGCGCGTTCGACGATCTGGAGATCGACGTCGACGACGAGGAAGTGAAGGCGGAATCGGAGAATGAGCCGCCCGGCCGCAAGTTCTAGCGGCCTACGTTCGGCGTGTAACGACCTGAAATTTCGTCGGCTGTAGCCGCTGTGCCGTTACGGTCGACGCGGTCAGCCCGTTGTGGGCTTCTCCGAGCCGTGCCACGATGTCTGCACGGGGGTCGTTCGTGCCGGATCAGGCAAGCCAGCTCGGCGGTCTGCCCGATGAGACGTTTCGGGCGCTGGTCGAAGGGGCGGCAGACGGAATCTTCATCGCGACCGACGAAGGTCGGTTCGTCGAGGTGAACCCGAGCGGTCACCGCCTGCTGGGCTATCAGTCACGGGAGCTGGTGGGCAAGACGGTCGCCGATGTCTTGCCCTTGCGCGAGCGGGCGCGGCTGATGCAGGCGCTGATCCTAGTCGGATCCGGCCAGGTCATGAAGGAGGAGTGGACCTTCCTCCGCAAGGACGGCAGCGAGGTGGAGGCCGAGGTGACGTCCCAGCGCCTGGGCCCCGGGTTGCTCATCGCGTTTGTGCGCGACCTCGACCAGCGGCGCAGCTACGAGAGCAAGATCCGTCACTCCGAGGCGCAGTTGCGGTCCATTCTTCTGACCGCGCCCGACGTCATCATGACCGTCGACCGCGCGGGGATCATCAGCTTCATCAACCGCACCGAACCACCGCTTCGGCCCGAAGACGTACTCGGATCGTGCGCCTTCGACTACGTCCCGCCCCAGGCACGGCCGCGCGTCATCGCCGCGGTCGAGAAGGTGTTCTCGACGCGCGAGCTGGACGAATACGAGGTCGAGGGCCCGCCGGGTCCCGAGCGCGCGCGCGAATGGTTTTCCGTGCGGGCGGGGCCGCTCATCGAGGGCGGCGAGGTCGTCGCCGCCACTCTGTGTGCAACCAACATCACGCCGCGCAAGCAGTCCGAAGAGATCGAGGCACGCTTGCAGGAGCAGCTCCGGCAACTGCAGAAGCTGGAGAGCATCGGCCGGCTGGCCGGCGGCGTCGCCCACGACTTCAACAACCTGCTCACCTCCATGCTGGGGTTCATCGAGCTCGCCGAGAGATCGCAGCCGAGCGGTTCGCCGGCCATCGAGTTCCTGGAGGGGGCCGCGGAGGCGGCGCGGCGCGGCGGCACGCTGACGCAGCAGCTTCTGGCGTTCGCACGCAAGCAGATCGTCCACCCGGCGATCGTCGCCATTGACCAGATCATCGAGGGGATGGCGCCGATGATCCGCCGCCTCGTCGGCGAGGATCTGGAGGTCAAGCTCGCGCTGGCGCACACGCCGGAAAAGATCAAGGTCGACGCGGGCGGCCTGGAGCAGGTGATCATGAACCTGGTGGTCAACGCACGGGACGCCGTCGTCGGAACCGGGAAGATCACGATCGAGACAGGCGTCGTGCGCCTGGATGGCGACACCGCGCGCGAGCACGACACGACGCCCGGCAAGCACGTGTTCTTCGCCATCACCGACACCGGCTCGGGAATGTCGCCGGAGGTCGCGGCCCGTGCGTTCGAGCCATTCTTCACGACCAAGCCCGTCGGCAAGGGGACCGGGCTCGGCCTCGCCATGTGCGAGGGCATCGTCCGCCAGGCGGGAGGCCACATCACACTGGACAGCGGACCTCAGCGCGGGTCGACGTTCCGCGTCTTCCTGCCGTGCGCCGCCGACGAACCGACGGCGCCGATCACCAAAGCGTCGCCGGCCAGCCCGGCCCGCGGGCGGGAGACCCTGCTCGTCGTCGAGGACGAGCCCTTGATCCTGCGCATGACCATGCGCGTCCTCGGCGAGCTCGGCTACACCGTACTGACCGCGTCCGACGGATACGAAGCGCTCGAGGTCCTCGAGCATCACGCGGGAGACGTCCAGCTTTTGATCACGGACGTCGTCATGCCCAAGATGAGCGGTCGGGAACTGGCGGCGCGGGTGACGGCGCTCCGGCCGGACATCCGGGTGCTCTACAGCTCTGGCTACACCGCCGACGCGATGGGCGAGGACGGCGTGCTCGGCGAGGGCATCAACTTCCTGGCAAAACCTTACGCACCGTCTCGGCTTGCGGACGCCGTCCGCGACGTACTCGACAAGTAGACGAGCTGCAATTCCAGCACGAGGCCGCGCGTCAGCATATTCGACCAAACGCGCGCGAGAGGGTAGCCACCCTACGCGCGGGCGCCGCGGGCGGTCTGCATCAGCGATTGCAGCAGCTTCGGGTCGACGGGCTTGGTCAGGTGGTGGTCGAAGCCGGCGGCGGCGGTGCGTGCGCGGTCCTCGGCCTGGCCGAACCCGGTCATCGCCACCAGCAGCGGGCGCGGCCCATCGCCGTGCGCGCGCAGGCTCTTCGCCACCTCGAGCCCGTCCAGCTTGGGCAGGCCGATGTCGAGCAACACGACGTCGGGGTTCATGTCGCGCGCGGCCGCCAGCGCCGCCAGCCCGTCGTACGCGACCCGCACTTCGTGGGCCTGCAACCGCAACAGGCGCGACAGGCTCTCGGCTGCGTCGACGTTGTCGTCGACGACCAGGATCCGCTCCGGGCGCGAATCGCCTGCGGCGTCGTGCGGGTCGCGCACCGCCCCGTCGGCGGTCGTCGAGTCGGCGGTGGCGATCGGCAGCCGCACGACGAGCTCGCTGCCGCGCCCCGGCCCGTCGCTGCGCGCCTCGATGTCGCCGTCGTGCATCTCGACCAGCCGCTTGACCAGGGCCAGCCCGATGCCCAGCCCCTCCTGCTTGCGCTGGGCGGGCCATTCGAGCTGCGTGAACATGTCGAACACACGCTCGCGCATGTCGGGCTGGATGCCGATGCCGTCGTCTTTCACGGACAGCACGGCGCGCGCGCCGTCCCGCCGCACCGCCAGCGCGATGTGGCCGCCGTCGGCGGTGAACCGGGCCGCGTTGTTGAGCAGGTTCGAGATGATCTGTGTCAGCCGCGCGCCGTCTCCCCAGACCGGCAGCGGCTCCGCCGACACGTCGATCGCCAGGTGGTGCTGGCGAGCGCTGAGCAGCGGTTGCGCGGACTCGACCGCCTGCGCGACGATCGGACGCAGGTCCAGCGCCGACCGGTTCAGGGTGATCTTGCCCAGCGTGATGCGCGAGACGTCCAGCAGGTCATCGACCAGGCGGGTGAGCTGCGCGGTCTGGCGGCCGATGACGTCGCGCGCCCAGACGATCGAATCGTCGGCCGGTTCGCTCATGCGCATGACCTCGATCGCCATCGCGATCGGCGCCAGCGGGTTGCGCAGCTCGTGGGACAGCATGGCCAGGAATTCGTCCTTCTTGCGATCGACCTCGCGCAACGCCTCGGCCACGCGCGCCTGGGCCACCAGCCGGCGGTGCTCCTCTTCCGCGCGCTTGCGGTCGGTGACGTCGTGGCCGACGACCTGGATTTCGACGAGGCGGCTGTGCTCGTCGAAGAACCCGCGCTCGGTCCACTCGATCCAGCGCGACGCGCCGTCCGGCCCCGTCACCTGGTTCTCGACGGACGCGACGGGGTGGTCGGGCGTGATGGCGGCCAGAAACGCCTCCGCGATCGGGCGCTGGTGCGCGGGAACGAGCTGCCACAGCTTCTGGCCGATCAGGTCCTCCGCCGAGCGCTGGAAGTAGCGGCCATACGCCGCGTTGACGAACGTGAAGGTGCCGTCGGCCAGGAAGCGGCAGATGAGGTCGGCCTGACCTTCGACGACCGAGCGGTACTGCTCCTGGCTGCGACGCAAGCTCGCCGCCGCCTGCGCGTGCTCCCAGACCAGCGCCGCGAGCAGCATCAGCGGGATCGAGATGAAGAGAAAGAATCCCTGGAGCGCGATGATGACCTGGGCGACCGAGCCGGTGGCGAAGGGGCCCCGGCCTTCTCTCGTGCACAGCAGCGCCGACAGCAGGACGACCAGCAGGTGCAACCCCAGCGCGCCCGGGCCGAAGCGAACCGCTGACCACACCAGGAACGGCAACGGCACGATGATCAGCCACTGATGTGGGGGATGCCCTGGCTTCCAGAAGAAGAAGATCGGGATCGTCGCGATCAGACAGGCGCTCAGCAGCGCGAGCTCGGCGACCCGCCGCGGCTGGCGCCGGATCGCCGTCAACCCGTCGGCCGAGAAAAAAAGGATCGGCGCCGCGATGATGACCGCGCCGGCCATCCGCGCCAGCACGCGCTGCTGCCACGGCGCCCAGAAGTCGTGAACGAAGCCGCCGGCGAGGTAGATGCCGACCACGACGACCTGGACGACACACGGCACCAGGAACGTTCCGCCGAAGATGAACGCGCCCATGCGGCGCAAGCTGTCGAGGCGCGGCGGATTGCCCAGGATCCGCGGCAGCAGCACGGCGGCCACCGCCGCTTGCAAGATCTGGCCGGCGAACTGGACGAGCATCATCGAGTTGGGCACGTGCGAGTTGTAGACGGCCGTCAGGCCGATGTGCGTCGGCAGCAGCGCCAGGATGTACAGCCACCAGCGTCGGATCGGGGCCGTCAACAGCGCGGCCAGTACGATCCCTTGCGGCAGCCAGATCTCGGAAGGCCCGCCCGGCACCAGCCGCAATCCCATCCCGATGGCTCCGCCCGCGAAGTACCCGCCGCACACGAGCAGCGTCGCGATCAGCGCGCGGCGCAGAGGGTGGCCTCGCGGCGGCGCGGCCGCATCGCCCGCCGGTGGATCCATCGCTCGCAGAAATCGCAGTCCGCGCATCCCAGACACCCCCTGGCCCCCAGGCCCTGACGCCTACGCGGCGCAGACTACATCGAGAGCGAAACCGATCAACCAGACTTCCATGAGCCTGTTTCGGGCGGCGCCTCACTGTCTGACCTGGCCGCGACATCGCAGCTTGATGGGAGCCGCGGCCGGTGTGCACCGGCGCGCCGCCGAACAATGGGAGGCTCGTGATGAAAAGGAAATTGCTGGGAGCCGCGCTGATGACCGGGCTGGTGGCCCTCGTGGTGGTGGGCGCGGTCGCGGGCGCGCGACGCGCTTCTGCGACCGGACAATCCGCCCCCGCCGCCGCCCCCGCCCGCGCCGCCGCCGCTGCCGCGAAGGCGAAGAAGGGCATCTCTCCGGACGCCGACCGCGCCTTGCACAAGATGACGGACTATCTGGCGAGCCTGCAGAGCTTCCGGGTCCAGAGCGCGGCCAAGGACGAGGTGGTGCTGAAGTCGGGGCAGAAGATCGATCTCCCGTCGCAGTCGCAGACGTCGGTGCAGCGCCCGAACAAGCTGCGCAGCGAGCAAGTCGGCGCGAAGGGCGGCCTGGCGTTCACGTACGACGGCAAGTCGATGACGCTCGAGTGCACCGGAAACGGCACGTACGCGACCAAGCCCGCGCCGGCCACCATCGACGGCGCCATCGACCAGGCGCGCAAGGACTTCCAGATCGAAGCGCCGGGCGCCGACCTGCTCTACAGCCAGCCGTACGACATCCTGACCGAGCAGGTCACCAGCGGACTGGTCGTCGGGCACGAGAGACTCGACGGGGGGCCGGTGACCCACCTGGCCTTCCAGGGCGAAGAGGTCGACTGGCAGATCTGGATCAAGGACGGCGCCGAGCCGCTGCCTGTCATGTTCAGCATCGTCACCAAGACCATGCCCAGCATGCCGGAGTTCGAGGTCCGCCTGACGCAATGGGAGACGAAGGCCGCGCTCCCGGCGTCGACGTTCGCGTTCAAGGCGCCGGCCCAGGGGACGCGCGTCGAAACGTTCCCGCAGACATGCGCGCCCAACACCACGGCCGAGCGTTGAAACCGGAGGAGATGGCAATGCCCAAGCGTCGAAAGCTCACACTCGCGTCGTTCGCGTTCGTGGGGATCTTCCTGACCGTCGTGCCCGAGGTGCTGGCGGTCGTCGGGCGGCCGCTGACGCCCATGAGCTACGCGGGCGTCGCGCGTCGGACTGTCCGGCGCTCCACTTACGCCGGCTACCCGTACTGAGCGCTCGCGGGGCAGCGTCGCGCCGGGCCGTTGGGCGGTGACCTGAACCGCTTCGGCGATCTCAAACAGCAAGTCGCAATGAGTCCGATCGCGGGCCGATTCCGTAGATCGGTCGATCGCCCGCCGAGACCTCGCCCTTCTATCCACCAGCTTCGCAGCCGGTCTGCTCGCCTCGACGGCCGGCTGCGGCGCGGGCCCGCGTGAAGCTGGACCGAGCGTCGATGTCGTCGACGCCGCCGACGTCGTCGACGCCACCAGCCTCGAGCGCAAGAACCTGTTCGGATATCAGGGTTGGTTCCTGTGTCCGGGCGACGGCTCTCCGGTGAACGGGTGGCGGCACTGGTTCGGCGACGGCGCGCCGACGGCCGCGAACCTCACGATCGATCTTTGGCCCGACACCGCCGAGCTCGACGCCGACGAGCTGTGCACGACCAACCTGGCGTACGCCGACGGCTCGGGCGCGCGGCTCTACTCGGCGTACAACGCCAAGACCGTCGCGCGCCACTTCGCCTGGATGAAACAGGCCGGCATCGACGGCGTCGCGCTGCAGCGCTTCCTCGCGGACGTTCAGGACACGCGCTCGTTCGCGGCGCGCAACCAGATCACGCGCAACGTGCAGGCGGGCGCGGAGGCCGAGGGGCGCGTGTTCGCGATCGAGTACGACATCTCGGGCGTCGACGACGCGCACCTGGTGGACTGGATCGAGGCCGACTGGAAGGTCCTGGTCGACACGCTGAAGGTCACGGAGAGCCCGCGCTACCTCGAGGACGGCGGCAAGCCCGTGCTGTACCTGTGGGGTCTCGGGTTTCGCGATCGCCCCGGGACGGCCGCCGACGCGGCCCGACTCATCGACTGGTTCACGACCAGCGCCGACCCGCGCTACCGCGTGACGCTGGTCGGGGGCGTCCCCGCGCACTGGCGCACGCTCGACCACGACTCGCGGACGGACGACGCGTGGGCGCACGTCTACCGTTCGTTCGACGTGCTGTCGCCGTGGACGGTGGGGCGCTTCGGCGACGACGCGGGGGCCGACGCGTACCGCGCGCGGTCGCTCGCCGCCGATCTCGCCGCGGTCACGGCCGCCGGCAAGCGCTACATGCCCGTCGTCTTCCCGGGTTTCTCCTGGCACAACCTCAAGGGCGGCGCCCCGAACCAGATCCCGCGACGCGGCGGCGCGTTCTACTGGCGCCAGGTCTGGAACGCCGTCGACGCGGGCGCGACCATGCTGAAGACCGCCATGTTCGACGAGGTCGACGAGGGCACGGCCATGTTCAAGCTCGCGCCGACCGCCGCCACGTTACCGGCGGGCGCTTCGCTCACGCCGCTCGACGCCGATGGACGCGCCCTGCCCTCCGACTTCTACTTGCGCGTCGGCGGCGCCGCGACGGCTCTGCTGCGCGGCGACCTGCCGCTCTCCCCCACCCTTCCTGTCAGGCCCTGACGGCGCCCTAGTCGCTCCGCGCCGCAGGCGCGGTGTGCGACTAGCGTTTTTTCAGGTAGCCGCGATCCCGCGCTTTCGCGCGGGGGCGGCTTAGTCGAGCGTACCGAAATCGCTCATCACGACCGCGGCGTCGGCGGTCACGTCGACCACCTCGGAGCCGCCGATCTCGAACCAGTACCGGTAACGGTGGACCAAGTCCTCTCGCAGCAGCTTCTGGCGATCGAACGAGAACCGCCGCAGCACGATCTTGGCGCCGCGTTCGCCGCGCTCGGTGACGGCGCTGGTGAGCAGCGTGGTTTCGCCGATGCGCGCGCAGGAAACGCCCAGCTTCCACCGCACGACACCCGTGCGCGCGTCGAGACGAAGGCAGCCGCCGCGCGGGACGAACCAGTCGCCGTTGGCGAGCGTCTCGATCGTGGTCGGGCCCACGCCGGCCAGCGTCCACAGCGTGCGGCCGTCGTCGCGGTCCACGCGTGTGATGCCACCCGGCGACCAGGTCGCCAACCCGTCGTCGCCCACCGCGATGCCCTGGGCAATCATCGCGCCCACTGGATTGCGCCACACGACACTTCCGTCGGCCGCGTCGAGCGCGGCCAGGATGTCGTGCTCGGTGCCGCTGCCGATACCGGTTCGCCAGGCGACGAAGATTCGGTTCGCCTGCGCCACGCACCAGCGCGGAAGTCCCGCCGCGTACGGACCCTCGCTCCTCGGGACAGAAATGGTGGTTCGCCAGGCGACCTTTCCCGAGCCGGCGTCGAGCGCAACGATCTCCTTGCCGCCCAGCACCCATTGCGGGCCGGACAACTGGCAGATCTCGAGATACGACCCGAGCTCGCGATCGTCGCGGGCCAGACGCCACACCTGAGCGCCCGTCGTGACGTCGACGGCCTCGTACTCGTGCTCGTTGCGGATGAAGACCCGCCCCGAACCGGTGGCGTGCGCGTACTCCCACCCGTGATCGGTGAACGGCTTTTGCCAGACGACGCGGCCCTGCGCGAGGTCGATGCCCAGGCGCACGCGGCGCGCGCGCGAGGACCAGGCTACCAGCAGCATGTCGCCTTCGTGCGCGTACCAGCGGACATCGCCGTACCGATCCGGCGGAGGCAGGCGCAGGCGCGGGATTCCGTCGGCGGACACCACGAGGGCGCGCTTCTCCCACGCTTTTTCCGCGTCGCTCTGGCGCGGGTCGAACCGCTGATCGAGGGCGACGGTGACCGATGGCGGCCGACCGCCCGGCGCCACCTTCCACCAGCCCGCCGGCACAGGATCGCGCACCTGGAGGCTGGGCTGGCCGGCCTCGACCTCCACCAGCTTCGTCGCGGCGCCGGTACGAAGGTTCACGCGGTGAAAGAATGTGGTCCGCGAACGGGCGTTCGCCGGCAGCGCACTCAGCACCAGCGCGACGACCCATGCGTACCGGTGCATGCGACCGAAAGCATATAGCGAATCACCAAGCGCCGTGCGGCTGCGCGTTGCTGATCGTACATGGTCCTGTCGCTTGACACTCATTGGACAAACGTTATTTCAATGCGCGCGCGGACCTTTGTGTGTTGGAAGGAGAACTCATGTCCATGAAAATACGTATTCCGGCAATCATCGCATTCGTCGTTGGCACGTCCACGTTCGGTGGCTGCGGCAACGAAAATTCCAGTATCGATGACGACATCACCGTCGTGCGAGGCGCTCTCGAGCCGTGCGTTCCTGGGACGCCCGTCATCGTCGAGACGCGAGAAGAAACGCCCGGGCCCGTTGCTCCCGGGATCAGCAAGGTTTACTTCGTCGTCGTCCGCAACACCGACAGCGCGACGTGTGGGCCCGCTTCGGTGACGTTCACGCCCGACTCGTTCCACTTCTTCAGCACCGTCGTGCAGCCCAGCACCGTCGGCGGCGTCGGACCGGGCTCGACCGTCCAGTTCCGCCTGGTGGTCACCTCCGACCCCAGCGTCGGCGCGACGACCACGGTCATCGGCTTCACCATCATCAAGAACTCGAGCGCGACCGCCACGACGCGCGGCTCGGTCACCTACGTCACGACGTTCGACAACCCCAACGGTTGCAACCGGCAGCGGCCGGCCATCGCCGTCGACAACCGCGATCCGGCGCCCGTCCCGCAAGGCACGGCCGTCAACTACAGGGTTACGGTCCGCAACGTCGATAACCGCGAGTGCGGCCTGGATACCTTCACCCTCACGCCCGCGCCGCCGGTTCGTTTCGAAACCGTGACCACCGATGGGCCGTTCGGGATCGTCCCGCAGGGCAGCGCCACGTTCACGCTGACTGTGCAGGCAGTCGCCGTACCGCCGGGGTCGCCCCTCACGCAGTGTTTCACCGTGAGCGGCCAGCACCACACCACGGCCGACCTGACCGCGACCGACTGCGTGCGCTACCGGACCCGGTGACGCGTGCCCAGATCGCTCGGGGGCCAATGTTCCTGGCCCCCGAGCGAACCTTCTCCCCAACGCTCACCAGGCCGTGAAGTACGCCCACGCCTGATTGCCGGCCGTCGTCTGGATGCAATAGCCGCCGTTCCGGGTGGCGGGGATCGACGCCCAGTTGGAGCCGGTGCAGGGCTCGGTCGTGCCGTTCACCGACAGCGTGCGCGGACTGACGAAGTTGCCGCAGTTACCGCCGTGGATGACGGAGGTCGTCTGGTAGCAGACGGCGCCGGTGTTCAGGTTTCCAGACTGGAAGCTGCCACTGATGGTGAAGTTGACCGGGTTCGTGCACAGGCCCGTGCAGGGACTGTTTCCGGACGCGGCATTCACGGTGACGACGATATCGTCGCTGCCGGACAGGGCGCTGTCACTCGCGGTCAGGCGCAGCGTGTAGCTGCCCGCCGCCGAGAACGTCGCCGTCGTGGCCAGCGCGCTCGCGTTCCCGAACGTCACGGTTCCAGGACCACTCTGCTTCGACCAGGTCGTGGTCACGGCGTTCGGTGGGTTCGGCAGATGGTCGTCGCTCGCCGTCCCCGACAGGCTGGCCGTCGCCGGCAACGTGATCGTCTGATCCGGTCCCGCGTTGACCGTCGGAGCTTGATTGACGGGCGTCGGGTTCACGGTGATGACGATGTCGTCGGTCCTCGACAGGACGCTGTCGCTGGCCGTCAGGCGCAGCGTGTAGCTGCCCGCCGCCGAGAACGTCGCCGTCGTAGCGCGCGCGTTCGCATTCCCGAACGTCACGGTCCCCGGACCGCTGACCTTCGACCAGGTGGTCGTCAAGGTCGCGGGCGGGTTGGGTAGGCCGTCATCGCTCGCCGTCCCCGACAGGCTGGCCGTGGCCGGCAACGTGATCGTCTGATCCGGTCCGGCGTTGACCGTCGGTGGCTGATTGACCGGCGCCGGGTTCACGGTGACGACGATGTCGTCACTGGCGGACAGCGCGGTGTCGCTCGCCGTCAGCCGCAGCGTGTACGTGCCCGCCGCCGAGAACGTCGCCGTCGTGACCCGGTTCGTCGGATTGGCGAACGTCACGGTGCCCACGCCCGTCACCACGGTCCAGGTCGTGGTCAGCGTCGCGGGCGGCGGGGGCAAACCGTCGTCGCTCGCCGTCCCCGACAGGCTGGCCGTTGCCGGCAACGTGATCGCCTGGTCGGGCCCCGCGTTGACCGTCGGAGCTTGGTTGACCGGCGGGTTCACAGTGACGACGACGTCGTCACTGGCGGACAGCGCGCTGTCGCTCGCCGTCAGCCGCAGCGTGTACGTGCCCGCCGCCGAGAACGTCGCCGTCGTGATCCGATTCGCCGGATTCGCGAACGTCACGGTACCCACACCCGTCACCACGGACCAGGTCGTGGTCACGGTCGCAGGCGGGTTGGGCAGATTGTCGTCGGTCACCGTCCCCGACAAGCTCGCCGCCGCCGGCAAGGTGATCGCCTGATCCGCCCCCGCGTTGACCACCGGAGGTTGATTGATCGGCGGCACCGGGTTGACGACCACGACGACGTCGTCGTTCGCGGACAGAGCGCTGTCGCTCGCGGTCAGCCGCAGCACGTAGGTGCCGGCGACCGAGAAGGTCGCGCTGGTGGCCAGCGCGGCCTGATTGCCGAAGGTGACCGTGCCCGGTCCGGACACCGCGGACCAGGTGGTGGTCAGCGCCCCGGGCGGGTTGGGCCGGCCGTCGTCGCTCGCCGTTCCCGACAAGCTCGCCGTGGCGGGCAAGGTGATGCTCTGATCCGGTCCCGCGCTGACGACCGGCGCCGCGTTCGGGGGCGGACCGCCCGCCGGCGGCACGAAGGCGATCGCCTGCCCGTCGCTGAGCACGGTCTGGCTGAACGCGTATTGCAACGCATCCGTTCCCGGGCTGTTCTCGATGCCGATGGTCGCCGAGTTGCCTTGCGCGCGGCCGTCGCTGCCGACGGTCGCGTACTGAAGCAGGATCTGGCCGTCCTCGGACAGGACGATCTCGAACCGGATCAGCGGCACTGACTGGGCAAAGAACGTCACCGTGCGCCACTCGATGACGAAGCGCCGATTCGGCGCGGTGCCCACCAACTCGGTGCGAATGGTACCGACGCTGCCGTCGACGATCAGATCGTCCCACATCGCATAGATCGCGGCGTTGGGCGTAGACGAGGTCGGAATGCTGGTGTTGGAGTACGTCGCGTCGAAGCCGTTGAAGTTCACGAACCCGTTCGTGCCGACCCAGACGGTGTTGTACGCCTGGCCGTAGAACGGGAACGAGAACGGCAGCGTCACCGCCAGCGACGAATCGTCGCCCGTCAGCGGGAGCACGGTGTTCGCGTCGATGAACGCGTAGGCCGCCGCCCGGCACGAGTTGCCGAAGGTGTCGTGGCGGGCGGTGACAGCGAAGTCGAGCGTCGTGTCGGCGTTGATGATCGTGTGCAACGTCTGGCCGGTCAGACACGCGTTGCTGTCCACCTTGACGTCGTATCCGCCGTCGATCACCGCCGGGAAGGTGTAGCGGCCATCGGGTCCCGTGACCGCAGGCGCCAGCGGTGTTCCCAGGACGGTGACCTTGGTGTTGGGGACGGGGGCGCCCTGCTCATCGCGGACCTGACCCGAGAGCGCGTGCGACGGCAGCGCGACCAGCTGGAAGTTCTGGACCGTGGTCGCTCCCTGGGTGATTCCGACCTCGACAGCGGTGTGGCTCTGGTAGCCGTACGCGGTCGCGGTCACCGAGTAGGAGCCCACGGGCAGCGTCATCTGATAAACGCCGGACGCGTCGGTGCCGGCGGTGCGGGTGCTGGCCGCGACCGTGATGGTGGCGCCGGCCAGCGGCGTTCCCGACGTCGACGTGACGGTACCGTTGAGCGTGCCGGTCGGACCGCGCGGCGCCTGATCGATGGCCGCGAACACGTCCAACCTTCCTTCACCCCAGACGTTGTTGTTCGCCGCCGTACCACCACAGCTGACGTCGGACGTGTCCCGGGCGGTTTGCGACAGCAGCGCCTCGGTGGTCGCAATGTCGCCAATCAGGGACGGCGCAGCCGACCACAGCAGCGCGACGGAGCCCGACAGGTGGGGCGACGCCATCGACGTGCCGCTGAAGCTGGCGTAGGTGCTGCCCGGAATGCTGCTGCGAACGCTCACGCCGGGCGCCGCGATGTTCGGCTTGATGAGGCCGCCAAACGCCGACGGGCCGCGACTGGAGAAGCTGGCGATGACGTTGCTGACGTCGTAGGCGCCGGCCGAGTAGCTCTCGGGATAATCGCCCGGCGAGCCCGACGTAGAGCAGCTGGAACCAGAGTTGCCGTTGGAGAACGCCGGGAAGATGCCGGCGGCGACCCAGCTCTGCACGATCTGCTGATAGAAGTTGCTGCCGCCGCCGCCGCCCCACGAGTTGTTCACGATATTGGGACGCAGGTCGGGCCGCGGGTTGAGACCGTTGAGATCGGTCGGCGCCAGGATCCATTGCCCGGCCGCCAGCAGCGACGCCGTGCTGCACGAGCTCTGCTCGCAGCCCTTGGCGGCGATCCACCGGGCGTGCGGCGCGACGCCGATCCGGTTGGTGCCCGGAGTTCCGTCGTCGCCCACCATGGTGCCCATCGTGTGCGTGCCGTGGTTGTTGTTGTCGCAGGGGACCAGCGACGGGTTGCCGCACGACAACGACGGGTCGTACCAGTTGTAGTTGTGGTTGAAGGTGCCGTCAGCCTGCCGCCCTCGGTACTGATTCACCAGGGCCGGGTGATCGAACTGCACGCCGGTATCGACGTTCGCGACCACGATGCCGTCGCCGAAAGCGCCGAACGTCTGCCAGGCCTCGGGAGCCCTGATGTTGTCCAGGCCCCACTCCGTTCCCAGGATCGGAACGACCGGCGCCGCCGGCACCAGCGGTGGCAGCGGGATGGTCTTGTCGTCCAGGATCTCCGCGACGTCCGGCCGCTTCGCGATCTCCGCGAGGGTCGCCTTGTTCGCCGTCACCTTGATCGTGTTCACGATCCAGAACGGCTTGTGGTCGACGTTGCGGCTGGTGAGCCACGCGCGCAGGCCCGCCTGAGAGCTGTTGGCGGTGTTCTGGAGGCCTTCGTGGACCGCTTTGCCCCGCGCCTTCCAGTCGCGCATGCGATCGACGCCCGCCAGGTTGGCCCGTTCCTTCAGGACCACCCACACGGTGGCGGTGTCCTTCTCGACCGCCTTGCCGCCGGCCTTTTCGCCGCCAACGAGCGCACCGGTTCGTTGTTCGACCGTCGACGGCGACCTGTCGCCGTTGCAGGCCGAAGCGGCCAGCGCCGCCACCAGCAACCTGCCCAGTCCCAGCCCTCGGGCAACCGCTCTCGTTCCAACCGCGCTGCTCGCTCTCATCGCGCCCCTCCATTCGTCCCGCCCGGATTCGCGGCGGCGACGGCGTATTTGTACAAAAGGAAAACCCGCCGCCGCGACGATCCACGTCACGCTTATGTCGAAAATTTTCGATCATCGGGAACGGCGTCCCGATCGACAACGTTCGCGCGACGCGGTTCCCGCGCAGCGCGTCTGCCAGGCAACCAGCGCCGTCAACGAACGCATTTCGCTTGTGAAACACCAACGCGCGTTGGAACGGCCGCGCAATGATCGACCGTCTCCTTCGTGTTGAACTGTCACGCAGCAAACTGGCGGACCGCCGCGCATTGGTTCGCGCGACCGATCTCGCGCGCTCTGGTAACGTACGCTCGTGCGCCGCTTTCTGGTGGGAGCGCTGGTCCTCGTTGCGTGCAGCAAATCGGGACCGGGTCGGCCCGCATCGGGTGGCGGCGGCGGCGCCGGCGTCGGCGGGATGGCAGGCAGCGGCACCGGCGCAACGGCGGGCGGCGGCGCTTCGGGCAGCGGATCCGGCGGCACGGCGGGTATGGGCACGGGAGGCGTCGGTGGGACGACGGGAATGGGAACGGGCGGAGGCGGTGGCGGGGGGGGCTCCGGAGGCACGGGCGGCACGGGAACAGGCGGCGCGCGCGGCGGTTCGACGGGCGCCGGCGCGTGCGCGGCGCGTGACATCGACCTGCCCGCCACGTCGATCTCCGGGACGGTCACCGTGCGCGGGGCGGCGGTTCCGGAGGTGGGCGGCACCGGCAACCTGACACTTCGCAACGTCGCGGGCGACAGCGCGCTGCTCGCGCCGACGAGGGGGGCATACGCCCAGGTCGTGTTGCCGGGGACCTACGATCTCTACTACGAGCTCGCCTCGCCCGGGCCCAGCGTCCCCGGCAACAAGCTCACGAAGCTCCGCGGCGGAATCGTGGTCGGCGGCACTCCGCAAACGATCGACTTCGACGTCGCCGCGACGATGGTGTCCGGAACGATCACCTTGAACGGCGTCAGCGCCGCGGGAAAGGATGGCCGCGCCAACCTCCGCCTGCGAAACGCGAGCGGCGACGACATTCTCCTCGGTACGACGGCGGCGACAGGATCGTACAGCGCGCTGGTCATACCCGGCACCTACGACCTCTATTTCATCGTCGATTCGTCCGGTACGGGAGTCCCGCCCAACACGTTGGCGAAGCTGCAGGCCGGGATCGTCGTCGGGTCGACCCCTCTGGTGTTGAACATCGACGTTCCGGCCGCCACGGTCTCGGGGACGTTCACGTTGAACGGCGCGACGGTTCCACCGGTGAACGGCTGGGGAGGAGCGTTGCAGTTGCGGAATGCGGCCGGCGACAGCGCGATCGTGGCGACGAAGACCGGCACGTTCACGTCGCTGCTGATTCCGGGCACGTACGACCTCTACTATTCGGTGCTGGGATTGAGCACGGCAATCCCCTCCAACGTCCTCGCGAAGCTGCAGACCGGCGTCGTGATCGGGACCGGCGCGCAGACGCTGAACGCCGACGTGCCCGCCACCGTCGTCTCCGGCTCGCTCACGATCGGCGGCGCGGCGGTACCTCAGACGACGGGCGTCGCGGCCATGAGCCTACGAAACGCCGCGGGCGATCAGGCACAGCTGGCGACGACCAGCACCGGAACGTACTCGCAACTGGTCGTGCCCGGGATCTACGATCTCTACTTCGGCATCTCGGGCGCGGGCGCGGGCCTACCGGGCAACCAGTCGGTGAAGCTGCGGAGCGCGATCGTGGTGCCGACCAGCGCGCTGACCCTGGATATCGACGTTCCGGTCACGCCCGTGTCGGGAACGATCACCGTCAACGGCGCGCAGGTGCCGCAGACGAGAGGGACCGGCAACCTGTCGCTGCGGACTGCCGCCGGAGACGTCGTGGGGCTGGGAACGACCGCTACAGTCGGCGCTTACTCGCGGCTTGTCGTGCCGGGCACGTACGATCTCTTTTACTCCGCCGGCAGCGACGTGACAGGTGTCCCGGCCAACACGCTGGCGAAGTTACGAACCGGAATTGTCGTGGGACCGTCGGCGCTGGCGCTGGACATCGACATCGCCGCGACGCAGGTGTCCGGGACGTTCAGCCAGAACGGGGTTCCGCTGCCAGGCTCGACCGGTGGGTCCGCATACGTGTACCTCCAGGGCGCCGGCGGCGATGGCGCCACTCTCGGCTCAACGGCGATCAGCACGTATTCGCGCTACGTGATCCCGGGAGCCTACGAGCTCATCTACGCCGTCAACCAGAGCGCGTCCGGGACGCCCTCCAACCGCCGCGCCGACCTTCGCTGCTTCGCCGTTCCCTGAGGACGGTCAGAGCGAGCACGCGGCGAGCGAGACTCAGTCCGTCGCGCGATCGATGACGGTTTCCCAGTGCGACTCGATTGGGCGGCTGTCGCTGTGCGCGACCGCCGTTGAATCCGAGGATGACCGCCCGCTCTCCACACGGTCGGCGCTGCTGGGCGCCATGGATCCGGAGAACACGCGCGTCGGCCCTGTGGGCGGGGACGTAGACCCTTTGCTGAACATGGCGCCATCGATAGGCACGAACCGGGCCAATGCAATGCCCGCGTTTTCCGCGGCTTTCGCGCGCCAAACCGCGCAGCTTGCGTGGCACCTGCAACCAAGGTGAGGCAGTCGCCCCGCGCCGATCGACATCGGTGTATGAAGGTGGGCCATGAGGTCCGTGGGGTGGTCGATCGGTCGTGACGCGGGGGTCGCCGGCTGGCGGGAGGGTGTGCAACGAGCGATGTTGACCCTCGCCGCTTTCGTGGCGCCTCCCATCGTCCTCGCGACGATCGTTCTTCGTTCAGGATCGTGGACGCGGCTGGACAGCGTGGTGATCGGCGGCGTCGGCGTCCTGGTGCCGATCTGTGGTCTGGTCCGGGGGCCGATCGCCACGCGCGCGCAGCTGATGCTGCTGACCGCGTTCGCCGTGACCTTTTACTTCCTCGGCCGGAACGGCCTCGCCGCCGGGCTCAGCGTCGCGCTCATCACCTTGACGATCCTTGCATCGCTCAGCTCCAGTCGATCGCTCGGCGTCGCCTTCATCCTCGTCACCCTGGCCGCGTACCTTTGCGTCGGCCTGCTGGCGCGGAACCACTATCTAACGATCAACGCCGCCGCGAGCGATCCGCTGGTCATGCGCAACTGGATCCGGATCGGCGGCATCAACGCGCTGCTCGCATTGCTCCTGATCAGCGTGGTCGAATTCGTCGTCCGCAAGGTGGAGGCGAACTCGCGCGCCGCCAACGAGGCCCTGAAATGGCTGCGCGCCGCGTACGACAAGCTGGAGACGACCAAGGAAGACGAGCGCCGCTTCCTGTCGCACGAGCTCCACGACGAGATGGGACAGACGCTCACGGCGCTGAAGCTGCGCCTGCAGGTCGCCGCGCGCGCCGATGCTCGTCCCAACGGCGACGCGAGCCCGCTCTCCCAGCCGCTCGCCATCGTCGACGATCTGATCGCGCGCATTCGCCGGATCGCTCTCGATCTGAGACCGCCCCTCCTCGACGAGGTTGGGCTCGTCTGCGCGCTACGGGCCTACCTCCACAGTCAGGCCGCGATCTCGGGCCTGGCGATCGAGCTTCACGCGGCCGAGACGCCGTTTCGCCTGCCCGCCGACCACGAGATCGCCTGCTTCCGGGTCGTCCAGGAGGCAATCACCAACGTCCTGCGCCACGCCGGAGCCAGGCAGATCGACGTTCACGTCGTGCGGTCAGCGAGCTGCGTATCGCTCAAGGTCCGTGATGACGGGCGCGGCTTCGATCCCGTCACGCTGAGCGACGCCGCGAGGCAAGGTCACCTGGGCGTCGCGGGCATGCGTGAACGGATCCTGGCGCGCGGTGGTCAGTTCAGGCTGATCTCCGCGCCCGGCCAGGGCACGACCGTCGAGGTCGAGCTGGATGCCCCGCGCACCGCGTCCACCGGCGGTGCGTGAGCTCGAGGCGGTACCGCTGCTACGGAACCGCGGCCAGCGGCACCAGCCGCTTCACCGCCTTGGGGTCGCCTTTGACGTCGCCTTCGAGGACGTTGACCGGGATGGGCGGCGTCATCTTGAAGCGGTAACCCTTGCTCTCGCTCTCCAGCGCCACCTGCTGGCCCTTGTACGTCAGCGTTCGCACGTAGTCTTCGGGCACCAGGCCCTGGCGCTCGTTCTCGTGGTGCTTGATCAGGAACGCCGTCAGGCGCAGGACCTCGAAGTTGTGCAGCCGGTGGCAGCCGTTGCTCTCGCCACGCTTGACCGATCGATAGCCCGGCGTGCCGTGGGTCCGGATGCGCAGGTCCATCAGCTGCGGCTCGCCCTTCTCGTTGCGCTCCATGATCTGGAGGTGCGGGATCGCCACCAGCCCGTAGGCGGCGCGGTAACCGGGGCCGATGATCTCCGTCTTCGGCTGGAAGCTGTCACCGACCTTCACGAGCAACCGCTTGGTGGGCATGCCCGGCGCCGGGTGCCAGGTCGGCGTCGCCAGCACCTCGGGCCACACGGCTTCGCCCGTGATGGAGTCCTTGTACTTGAGCGCCATCGTGCCGTCCTTCTTCTCGAACGTCTTCCAGCCGCCGATGGTGGTCGGCCAGCGCATCAGGGCGACCTCGTGATCGCCCGCCTTCGCGTACAGCGTGATGGTCGGGCGGTCGGCCACCGGCGGCTTCCACTTCTTGTGTCCGTCCTTGTCGAACTTCGGCTTCTCGAGAACGACGTCGCCGCGATCGATCTCCGCGCGCAGCTCCATCTTCGGGCCGTGGTACGACGGCAGCGGCGGCAGCTTGATCGCGACGGCCGCCGGCAGGGGCTGCAGCCCCTTGGCCGGCTTGCGTGCCTTCTTTCCCGCCGGCGGCGCCGCCACCAGCGTGCTCGCCAGGACCGCGTCCGGTGCCTTCCAGCCCAGCGCCTCGCTGGCCGCCTGCGTGGCAGGCGCGATCAGATCGGTCGCCGGAACGATCTTGGCCGACGCGTCGACAGCCGCGGCGGTTTTCGCCGGAGCCGGGGAGGCCGGGGCCGTGCCTGCCTGCGCCACGGGCGGCGCGCCGGATGGTGCCTTGTCCTTGTCCGCCGACACGGCCAGCGGCTGGAACTCGGGGCTGTCGAGCACGCGCCCCTGCACCTGCCCCTGCGCGCCGACGGCCGAGCCGTCCTCGAGCAATCCCGTCGCGTCGACGATCCGCTCGCGCAGCACGCGCAGCAGCAGGCGGAAGTCGTGCTCGCGGCTGTCGCCCAGCAGCACCGCGCGCGTGTCCGCATCGATCTTCGAGCTGTCCGCGAGCTGGTGCAGGTGCTGGTAGACCTTCAGGCCCTCGGCGGTCCAGCGATCCATCCGGCCGGGGGTCGCCTTGCCGCGCAGCATGTCCTCGCAGCGCAGGTGGGCCTGCATCGCGATCACGGCTCGCTTTTCTTGCTCGGTCAACGGCCGCGGCGAGATGGTTCGCCCGGTCGTGACCATGGGCGTCTCGGCGCGCGTCTCGGGGTTTGGGTTCGGGACCTTCTCCAGCTCCTCGGGCGGGATCACGTTCTTGGGCGCCAGCTCCTCGAGCACGCCGTCCTTCACCTTGTCGTGGCAGGTGTGGCGCCGCTTGTCGGCGAGGCGCCGCCGCACCAGGTTCAGGCTGGGGAAGATCCCGAACACCTCGAAGAAGCGGTCCTCGTGCGGACGCGCGTACAGCCGGCCCGTGCCGAGCCGTCCGTTCGCCAGGTTGAGCAGAAACGGCCGCAGCGGCTGCGGCTTGTCCGGCGTCTGCGAGAAGACGATCGGCAGCCACTCATCCGAGAGATCGACGACCGTCAGGCCTTCCTTGCGCGCGGCCTCGGCGGTCTTCTGACCCACCACCTTGCCGCCCTCGATCACCATGATCGGGACACTGGCCGCTGCTTCGGCCGCGGCCGCTTCCTTGGCCGCTGCCTCCTTGGCTGCCGCCAGCACCTTGGCGGAAGCCGCCGCTTTGGCCTCCTTGTCCGCCTTGTCCTCCGGCGAGGGCGCCGCCGCCTGCGTCGTCGGTCCACCGGCCAGCAGGCCGGCGAGCGCCAGGGCGGTCGCGCGCACTGCCGGCGCGCGGCCGAAGCGGAAACGTCTTTGGACCGTGCTCATGGGTACCTCCAGCAGCTGGACCGATGAGCCTAAGTTCCTGGCGCCTCCGATTCAAGACGTGAGTTTGGCGCGCTCGCACTGCGTCGTTTGACCACCAGCAGAATGAACAGGCAGACGCCGAAGGTGAGCGCGAAGGCCAGGTAGAAGACCAGCTCCTCGGCCAGCCGGTAGGGCGTGTAGAACTGGCCGGACGTCGCCAGGATCCCGGCGGTCATGTGAATCGTGCGCGCCACGATCATGAACAGCGCGACGCGCAGGGCCGCCAGCAGCGCCCGGTCGGACAGGCGATCTGCGAGAGCGACGGCGAGAACGAAGATCGGCAGGGCGTACTTGAGGAATACCCGCACGCCGCCCTGCAAGGCGGCGTGGCTGAGGTTGCCCATCAGCGCCGTCGCGATCTCGATCGAATCGAAGTTGAAGCTCCCTTCCAGCAGGACGACCAGCACCAGCCTGACCGCGAGGATCCAGAAGCCGATCGCCACCAGCCAGACGGGGCGGTCGTCGGGCAAATCGATCGACGGGGCGACGAGGACCAGATACCCGGCCATCACGGAGATCGCGATGGCGCCCTTGGGGTCGCTCATGACGATCCACGCCGAGACGAGCGTGACCAGCAGCAGGTTCCCCACGGGACGGCGGCGGCCCAGCCAGGCCAGCGCCAGCAGGGAAAGCAGGAACAGAAGCAGGACGGCGTTGATCACCAGATCGGTCGGCCACACCTGGGAGAGGGCCGCGCCGAGGGCGGTCGCGGCCACCAGCAGCGACGCGATCCAGCTGGTCAGCGTGGACGCGCCCCGGGTCTTGCGATCCCGCAACCACAGGACGACGAGGACCGGGCCGGAGAGGAGCGCGGCGGCCACCTTCACCGCGAGCGCCGGGTTCTTCCACTTGATGAGCCCGAACAGCGCGTACGATTTCGAGTACGCCGCGAGCACCGTCGCGAGCACCAGCAGCAGGAGAGCCGCGACGAGGCGCAGGTGCGGCCGCAGCCGGCGCGGTGCCGTCTCGGGCCAGGGCGTGCGGCGGAAATGCCAGACGCAGGTCAGCAGCGCGAGCGCGCCGAAGGCCTCCAGCCCCATGGGCCGTCCGCCAAAACCCATGAGGCAGAACAGGACGACGCCCGTCGCGGTGAGCCCCCAGGGAAGCAGCCGTTGCACCTGCGGCCAGCGCTTCGCGAGCAGCAGGCCGAGCGCCGCCACGACGACGAACCCGCCCCACCCGAGCATCCCGGCGGTGCGGTCGTGCACGTCGCCGAACATCGTGTCGCTGCGATACTGGTGAACCCGGCCGTACAGGATCAGCGCGGAGAACGCCGCCACGGCGACCGCCGCCAGCAGCGGACGGACCAGGCGAGCGGGCCGGAGCACGCCGCGATCGTGGTACAGCACCACCCCGAACATCGCGGCGCCCGCGCACAGGCTGAGCGCCAGACGAACCTCGGGACGCGAGAGACCGACGAACGTCACACCCAGGATCCCGGCGGCCGCGCCGACGGTGACGCGAACGTCGGTGGGCCGCGTGCTGTGCCGCAAGGACGACCACAGCCACGCGCACAGAAGGAGACCGACGATCAGCCAGGCGATCACCGGCAGCCGATCGTCCCAGTCTCGCTGGTCGATCGTCTGTCGGATCGCATCGATCGTCTCGCTGGCGTCGCGCGCGCCGCCGGAGAGGTTCCGATCGTCGCTGCGCAGGAACGCGCTCTGGCGCACGCCTTCCCGGGCGTCGTCCAGCCGACGCCGCCACTGCGACGGATAGGTCGCTTCCAGCAAGCGCAGGAGCTGGTCGCGATTCAGGCCGAGAAGCCGCTCGCGCTGGTCAGCGGAAATGTCGAGGGCTTCGTGAATGATCCGGCCCGTCGATTGCGCGGGGATCGGGACGCCGATCAGCGCCGCCAGCGTCGGCGTCAGATCGACCTGGTCCACCGCCAGGCCGGAAACGCGGCGAATGCCCGGGCCCAGCAGCACCAGCGGCGTCTGGCGCGCCTCGGCGTCGCTGCCGCCATGCCCGCCGCGGTTGGTGATCGCGTGATCGCTGGTGATGACCACGGTGGTCTCGGCGTCGACCGCCCGGAGCAGACCGTCGATCTTCCCATCCAGCGATCGCGCGGTGACAGCGTATCGGTCGCTCTGCGGCCCCCACGCGTGGCCGGCGTGATCGAGGCCGACGAAGTGCACCACCAGGAAGCGCGGCGCGGTGCCGTTCTTGATCGCGTTGCGGGCGCGTTCGGCGTGGATGCGGTCCGGCTTCTCCGTGGAATGGATGTAGTACTCGAACGCGGACAGACCCGTCTCGGTCTGGATCAGGTCCAGCCACGGCCGGTAAACCGTCGCCCACACCCGGTCGCCGACGATCCCCGTGCTGATTCCCGCGTTCTTGCAGCTGGCCAGCAGGTTCGGCTTGTCGGTGACCGGCGCGCCCCAGTTCTCGAACAGGTCGAGGTAGTCGGACGCCGTCCCGCAGGCGATGGCGCGGACGCCCGGGACCGTCATGCTGAGCGGCGTCGACGTGGCCACGCCGGATGCGCCCCGCCCCGCCGCCTCCGCGACGTGCGGCATGCGCGCCGGATCGAACGCCGTGTCGGACCGCAGCGCGTCCACCACGATGAGCAGGACCTTCCGGGTCAGCGCGGGCGCCTGCGCATCGGTGGGCGCCAGCGATTTCGGACTGCGGTGCGAGAAGAACACGGTCGTCAGGACCGCGCAGATCCCGATGGTGACCGCCAGGAACAGCAACGCCTCGGCGGCCGCGCCGGCGCGGCTCCGTCCTGCCCTGCTGTCAGCCACCGTGCGCCTTACGAGCGGAGCTCACGCCGAAGTCGGCGGCCGTTCACGGGCTGCAAGAGTTCTGGATCTCGAGACAGGACTTCGCGTTGGCGACGCAGGTCAGCAGGTCCTTGTACGCCGCGCCGGAGCTGCCGCTCTTGCTTCCCAGCCCGCGGTCGCAGCTCTGCACGCAGTCCTGCATGCCCGAAGCGGACGACGAGAACGAGCTGCTGCCGATGCCGCCGCACTTCGACGCGTAGTTCGTGCATGCCTGCTCGCACTGGTTGTTCTTGGTGCAGCCCACGAGCACCAACGCACCGCCGAGAACGAGGATCGCGAACACCTGCTGACGAAGAAGCTTCACGTCGCCCTCCTTAATCAATAGTCGAAGGCCCGATCGTACACCTCCCGTCGGAAAAAGTCTCCGCCGGCACCGGCAAACCCGCGGCGTGAGCTACATCATGAAAGACACGCCGATGCCCAGGGTCGGGTAGCCGAGGCGGGCGGTCAGGGTGATGCGGTCGGCGAGGCGGAGACGGCCGCCGACGAAAAGCGCGGGGCTGGCGCTGAACCCGTAATTGCCGATGTGATACAGGCTGATCCCGGGCTCGCCGAACGCCGAAAAACGGTCGGTCAACCAGAAGTTCCACTGCATCACCGCGGGAATGAAGACGTAGTTGTAGCTGCCGCCGTTCGAGGTGACGTCGGTGCAGACCTGCGTCCCGGCGGGGCCCGGCTCGAAGTGCAGGCACTGGTCGCGATATCCATAGAAGCCGTAGGCCGGCGAGTAATGGCTGTAATCGAGGCCGATCCCGAGCGCGATCGAGTCGTTGAGGCCGCGGATGAAGCCTTCGGGGGCGATCACGAAGCTGGCGCGCACGCCGATGCCGCCGCCCGAACCGACGCCGCGGCCGGGTGGCCCCGATCCGGCCAGGAGGTGCGGCTCCAGCTCGAGCGCGTAGTCGATCGGCGTGCGGGTGTCGTGGACGATCAGCCCCTCGCGCGCGTCGGCCGCGCCGGCCGGGATCAGCAGGACGACCCCCAGCACCACGCACGCGGCGGCGCTTCGTCGAACGGCGGCGGCTGGACGTCTAAAAGGTAGCCGCACACTCTCGCTTCGCTCGGGAGCGGCTAACATGACCCACACGCCAGCGCGCCGTTCGTGCACGAAAGGGGAGCCGCCCCCGCCGGGCAGCTCACCGCACAGGAGTCGGTGTCGCTGCAGATCACCTGGCAGGACCCCAGGCACTCGACGGCGCAGGTGGTGACGGAGGTGCAGGTGATGACGCTGCCCGACCCCGCCCGGACACCGCAGCGATTGACGTCCACACAATCGTAGCGGCAGTTGGCGCCGCAGAAGGCGCCGCAGGAGACGGTGTTGTGGCAGCTGATCGCGCAGCTGTCGCCGCAGTCCGCGGAGCAATCATTCACGTCGTGGCATTCGAGACCGCAGCCGGCGCCGCACACGCCGCCGCAGTGGACCATGTTGTGGCACAGCAGATCGCAGCCGTCGCCGTCGGCGCACCCTTGATAGCAGTCGGTTCCGCCGCTGCACTCGCACAGCGCGCCCGACACGCAGCTGCCGGGCCCGTTTCCGCAGCCGGCGAGGCCCGGCAACGCCACCGCCGCGACGAAGATCGACAAGATAAGACCGCGCATGAAGGCGCGCATGGTAGCGCCGCCCTGGCGCCTTTGCCTATCGTTGTCGACGCTCGACGCGGTCAGCGGCCCGTGAAAACGGGTTTCCGTTTAGCCAGCAGCGCGGACATTCCCTCGCGCGCGTCGTCCATCGCCAGGCTGGCCGCTTGATCGACGGCTTCGGCGCGCGCGGCGACGCGCGCGTCCATGCCGAAGCCGCGCCGGATGGCGGCCTTCGTGGCGCGAACGGCGAACGGGGCGTTGGCGGCGATGGCACGGGCCAGCGCCGTCGCTTCAACGATCACCTGCGCCGCCGGCACCGCGCGGTTGACGATGCCGAGACGCTCGGCCTCGGCGCCGTCGACCAGCCGGCCGGTGAACAGCAGCTCGCACGCGCGCGCCGCGCCGACGAGGCGCGGGAGCAGGTGGGTGATCGCCATGCCGGGCGCCAGGCCGACCGCCACGAAGTTCGCGCCGTACTTGCCCTCGACGGCGGCGATGCGGAGATCGCACACGAGCGCCAGCCCGAAGCCGCCGCCCACCGCGTGGCCGTTGAGCGCGCCGATGATCGGCACCTCCACGTCGAGCAGGGAGAGGAACGCCTCGTACATCGCGTAGCTGCGGTCCGGCGGCGGCAGCTCGTCGGCGCCGCGCTGGAGGCCCGCCTTGAAGTCAGCGCCGGCCGAGAAGCAGTTTCCGGTCCCGGTGACGATCAGCGCGCGGATGCTCGCGTCGGCGCGCGCGGCGGCGCTGGCGCGCGCGAACGCGTCCAGCAGCTCGGGCGTCATGCTGTTGCGGTTGTCGGGCCGATCGAGCGTGATGACGCCGATCTGATCGCGCGCCTCGTAGCGAACTGCGTCCGGCATGGGCCTGGCCTCCGGCGCGCAGTCTAGCCGGCGCGGCGTATGATGCGCCCCCTAACCGGAGGACCTCGATGCGCAGGAAGATCGTCAGCCCAGCTTGGAAGTTGGCCTTGTTGCTCGCGGCGACGTGCAGCGCCCCCGACGGCGTGGAGAC
>Ga0207651_10000181_pt1 | contig 27386 bp, 15 predicted proteins | sample KBSM23metaG_FD_184328 | JGI IMG/M metagenome (GOLD analysis project Ga0207651, IMG submission 184328) | Miscanthus rhizosphere microbial communities from Kellogg Biological Station, Michigan, USA - KBS M2-3 metaG (SPAdes) (version 2) | ecosystem: Host-associated > Plants > Roots > Rhizosphere >... | reverse complement strand
GCGTGGGCTATAGTGCCCAACCACGATGTCCACCTCCGCACCATCCGCGCCGCCGCCCGCCAGCGTGCCCGGACGCTTCGGTCCGTTCGGCGGCCGCTACGTGTCCGAGACGCTGATCCCTTCGCTCGACGAGCTGACGGCGGCGTGGGCCGCGGCCTCCGCTGATCCCGCCTACGCCGAGGAGCTGCACCACTTGCTGTCCGACTACGTGGGCCGCCCTACGCCACTGGGCTTCGCGGCGCGCCTGTCGGCGGACGTCGCGAAGGAGATCGGCAAGGACGTGCGCATCTACCTCAAGCGCGAGGATCTCTGTCACACGGGCGCGCACAAGATCAACAACTGCATCGGCCAGCTGCTGCTGGCGCGCCGCATGGGCAAGACGCGCATCATCGCCGAGACCGGCGCCGGACAGCACGGCGTCGCGACCGCCACCGCGTGCGCGCTGTTCGGCCTGCCGTGCGAGGTCTACATGGGCGCGGTCGACGTCGAGCGCCAGGGCCTGAACGTGTTCCGGATGAAGCTGCTGGGCGCGAAGGTGCACCCGGTGAAGGACGGCACGTCCACGCTGAAGGACGCGATGAACGAGGCGCTGCGCGACTGGGTCACCAACGTGCGCACGACCCACTACGTGATCGGATCGGTCGCGGGGCCGCACCCGTACCCGCTGCTCGTGCGCGAGCTGCAAGCGGTGATCGGGCGCGAGGCGCGCATGCAGGTTCAGGAGGCGGAGGGGCGGCTGCCCGACGCGCTGGTCGCGTGCGTCGGCGGCGGCTCGAACGCGATGGGGCTGTTCCACGCCTTCGTCCCGGACGCGCGCGTCGCGCTGTTCGGCGTCGAGGCGGCGGGCGACGGCATCGACACCGGCCGCCACGCGGCGACGCTGGCGCGCGGGCGGCAGGGCGTGCTGCACGGCGCGCGCTCGTACGTGCTGTGCGATCGCGAAGGGCAGATCGCGGAGGCGCATTCGATCTCGGCGGGTCTGGACTACCCGGGCGTCGGGCCCGAGCACGCGTACATGAAGGAGACCGGCCGCGCGAAGTACCTGTCGATCACCGACACGGAGGCGCTGGCGGGGTTCCAGCGCCTGGCGCGCACCGAAGGGATCCTGTGCGCGCTGGAGAGCGCGCATGCGATCGCGGCGCTGCCGAAGGTGGCGGCGACGCTCCCGGAAGGCGCCGCCGTCATCGTCAACGTCTCGGGGCGGGGCGACAAGGACATGGGGACGATCTCGTCGCGGCTCGGCGTGACCCTGTGAGCGGCCGGTTGACGCAGATCTTCGCGCGCGCGAAGGAGAAGAAGCGGGCGGCGCTGGTCATCTACCTGACCGCGCAGGATCCCGACGACGAGACCAGCCGGCGCTTGATGCTCGCCGCCGCGGAGGCCGGCGCGGACATCATCGAGGTGGGCATCCCCTGGAGCGATCCGTCCGCCGACGGCAAGGCGATCCAGGCCGCGATCCACCGCGCGCTGGCGAGCGGCGGCGGGATGACCAAGGGGCTGGCGCTGACGCGCGCGCTCCGCCAGGCGCATCCGAACGTCGGCATCGTGCTGTTCGGCTACGCCAATCCGATCATCGTGATGGGCCACGAGGCGTTCGCGCGGGCGGCGCGCGAGGCCGGCGCCGACGGTGTGCTGTGCGTCGACTATCCAGCCGACGAGGACGCCGATCTGACGACGGCGCTGGCGGGGCAGGGGCTGGACTTCGTGCCGCTGCTGGCGCCGACGTCGACGGCCGCGCGCATCGACGTCGCGGCGAAGGCGGCGAGCGGCTTCATCTACTACGTGTCGCTCACCGGCATCACGGGCACCGCGCTGGCCAACATGGAAGAGCCGCGCGCGAAGGTCGAGGCGATCCGAGCGCGCACGGGCGGCAAGCTGCCGGTCGCCGTCGGCTTCGGCATCCGCACGCCGGGCGCCGCGCGCGCCGTGGCGAGCTTCGCCGACGGCGTCGTGGTGGGCAGCGCCGCCGTCGAGGTCGTGGAGAAGGCGGTCGCGGCCAAGCGCGATCCGGTGCCCGACCTGGCGGCGTTCGTGCGCTCGCTGCGCGACGCCCTCGACGGCGCTTAGCGCCCGGAGTCCGACGCGGGTGGGAATGGACGGGCTGCTGTGCGCGCTGTCGGCGAAGCGTCACGCGATGCTGGAGGCCGATCCGGGGTTGCTGTTCGAGCTCAGCGATCCGAGCGGCGGCGAAGTTCGCGGTCTACTCCGGCTCGGCAAGGCGTGGCACGCGCTGGACATCCTGCTGTCGCGGGAGGGTGAAGATCCCCTGCTCGGTGACGCGGTGCTGGCCCGGTCGGGCACGTCGATGCGCGCGGAGGGTGGGTACGGCAAGGCGAAGTTTCTGCCGCCCGCGCGTGTCGCCAAGGTCGCGGCGGCGCTGGCCCGGCTGCCGGCCGGCCTGATTCACGATCGCTACGGCGAGCTCTTCGGCACGAACGTGCACGGCAACTACGGCCAGGAATCCTGCGCCCCCGACGAGATCGCCTTCATCCGCGAGCGGGTTGCGGAGACGCAGCGCGCGGAGATCGCCGAGCTGGAAGGAACGCTGGCGAAGCTCAAGGCCCTTTACGCCGACGCCGCCAAGGCCGGTCACGGCGTGATGGCCGTCGTCCTCTGATCTCCCTCTCCCGCTTGCGGGAGAAGGTCGGGGTGAGGGTCCGTCAGGTCGCCGACGAGGGAATGCGGCCGACGCGCGTGCGGATCTCCAGCACGATGCCCTGACCCATCTGGCCCGCCATCCGTTCCAGGATGTCGCCGCGCAGCAGCGTCAGTTCGTGGGCGATCGCCGACGTCTCGGCGCGGACGAACAGCGTCGTTCCGGCCAGCCGCTCGGGCAGCGTGCGTGCCCGCAGCGTGTCGCCGACGACGCGCGCGTAGCAGTCGAACACGCGAAACTCGAGGGCGCGGCCGCTGCCGCCCAGGCGCCCGAGCACCTCGCCGACCAGGTCCGCGCTGCTGCTGGGCGCGGGAGCCTGGGGACGCTGCGGACCTCGCGCGCGGGGACGCTGGTAGTGCCACCGCGGGTCGGTTCGCATGTCTTCACAATACAGATCGCGCGTCGCGGATCGCAACTTCAAAAGGCGTTACATTCACCGAATGCGAAGAAATATTTTGACGGAAAAAGCTCCGAAGGCGATCGGCCCGTATGCGCAGGCGGTCGTCGCGTCCGTGGGCACCCTGGTCTTCTGTTCGGGGCAGATTCCGCTGGATCCGAAGACGGGCGAGATGGTCGGCGCCGGCGACGTGCGCGTGCAGTGCGAACGTGTGCTCGAAAATCTCGGCGCCGTGCTGGCCGCGGCCGGCGCGTCGTTCGCGTCGGTCGTGAAGACGACGATCTTCCTCGCGGATCTCCAGGACTTCGGCGCGGTGAACGAGGTCTACGGGCGCTACTTCGCGAAGGATCCGCCCGCGCGCGCCACCGTTCAGGCGGCGGGCCTGCCCAAGGGCGCCCTCGTCGAGATCGACGCGATCGCAACCGTCGGGGCCTGACCGGCGTCGCTGGCGGCAGGGGCGGGGACGTCGGCGAACGCCGCCTTCCAGTCGGCGAAGCGGCCGCCGGCGCGCCCGGCGCGCGCGGCGGCGCGGCCCGCCTCCATTCCGCCCTGCGCCAGCCGGTACTCGACCCACGCCCACTTCGGCGACGTCGGCCGCAGCGTGACGCGGCCCGCGACGGCGGCGCGCAGGCGCGCCAGCTTCGCGTCCAGCACGTCGATCGGTTCGAACGGCGCGCCGTCGAGGGGCGTGTTGCGCTTGGCGACGAACGGCGCGATGCCCAGCACCAGGCGGGGCGCGATGCGCGACAGCTCGACGCTGAACCGCCCGAGCTCGTCGATGTCCGCGGTGGTCTCGCCGGGCAAGCCCAGCATCATGTAGAGCTTCAGCGACTTCATCCCGTGCGCGCGCGCCAGCTCCGCCGCCTTGATCAGGTGACGTTCCTTGGTCTTGCGCTGGATGCGATCGCGCATCGCCTCCGACGCGCCGTCGGACGCGGTGGTCAGCGTCTTGTACCCGCCGCGCTTGAGCAATCCGACGATCTCGTCGTCCAGGCGATCGGCGCGCAAGCTGGAGATGCCCACTTCGCGCCCGCTCTCGACGATGTGGTGGAGGATCTCCGGCAGCCCCGGGTGATCGGTGACGGCGGCGCCGACCAGGCCGACCCGGCGCGCGTCCTCGGGGATCAGCGACTTCACCTTGGCGGGCTGAACCAGGCGCATGCCGCCGTTGGTCGACCGGCGCATCACGCAATAGGTGCAGCCGCGATGGCAGCCTCGTTCCGGCTCGATCAGGAACATGTCCGAGAGCTCTGTGTTCGGCGTGCGGATGCGCGAGTACGCCGGGAGGTTCTCGTCCTTCGCCTTCGCGACGGCGGGCAGGCGCGCGCCGTGAATCGACGGAACGTAGAAGCCGGGCCGCGCCGCCAGCCCGGCGAGCAGCGCCGCGCGATCGGGTTCGTCGCGAAGCGCCTCGCAGAGCTCGGGCAGCGTCTCCTCGCACTCGCCCATCAAGATCACGTCCGCGTAGGGCGCCGCCGGGATCGGGTTCGAGAACGTGAGCGGGCCGCCGATCACGATCAGCGGGACCTTGCCGCTGCCGCCGACATTGGCGCGCTCGTCCGCGAACGCCGGGATGCCGGCCAGGTCCAGGCAGTCGACCAGGCCCGCCAGCTCCAATTCGTACGCGAGCGAGAACGCGACGATCGAGAAGTCGCCCACGGGTCGCGCCGATTCGTAGGTCCGCAACGGCTCGCGCGCGACGCGCGCCGCCGCGGCGTCGTCAGGCAGAAACGCGCGCTCGGCCGCGACGTCCGGCATGCCGTTCAGCAGCCGGTAGACCGTCTGGAACCCCAGCGACGACATCCCGACCGCGTACGGGCTCGGGTAGCAGAGCGCGATCGCGCGCGTCGCCTGCTTGTGAATTGTCCCCACCTCGGCCGCCAGCCGCTCGGCGCGAACGTGCTCGAAACTCCCGGGACGCAAGGGCGCGAATTCTACCCGAACCTCGCGAATTCGCCCGGATTTAGGCCTTGAGGGCCGTGAATTCGCCGGCTTTGCCGGTGGGGGCGCTGCCGAAGTTGGTCATCGGGACGCCCATGCCGTTGGCCAGCGTGGTCAGCAGCTGGTTGGTGGGCGCATCCTTGTCGTTGGCCGTGCCGCTGCCCGCCGTCATCTTGATGTACTGGCCCTGCTTGAAGTAGCCCTTCAAGCCGCCGATCAGCATGACGGGCAGGTCCATCCAGTTGTGGCCGAGGCCGTCGCCCAGGTCGTTCATGTAGAGCAAGGTCATGTTGTCCAGCAGCGTGCCGCCCGGCTCGGTGTACATGGTTAGCCGATCCAGCAGCCCCTTCAGCTGCGTCGCGTACCACAGGTCGATGTTGTGCAGCGCCGAGCGCCAGTCGGCCTCGGGCAGCGTGCCCATCTCGCCGCCGTCGGTCGTCGACCCGTGCGACAGCTTGTGATGGTTGTACATGGTGTTCAGCGCGGGCTGCAGCCAGCTGAAGATCGGACCGCCGGCGCCCGATCCCCACTGCAGCGTGACGACGCGGTTGTAGTCGCACGCCAGCGCCAGCGCCATCACGTCCATCATCATGCCGCCGATCTTCTGGTACTCGCTGTCGCGCGTGATGGTCGACGCGTTGATGCCCATGATCTCGGTGGTGCGCGCGTCGGGCAGGCTGCACTTGGGCAGACCGACCGTCGTCGCCGTCGTCTCGATCGTCCGGATCGACGACGCGTAGAGATCCAGCTTCTGCTTGTCCTGCGACGACAGCGCCGAGTTGCTGGTGAGCGCGTCGAACTGCGGCTTGCACGCGTCGATGACGCTCTTGCGCCGCATGGCCAGCTTGTCGACGACCGTCGTTCCCGAACCGCCCGTGCCCGTCCAGTCCTTGAACGCCTTCCACGGATCCTGGAACGGGCTGGCCTGCTGGCCGGCGGCCACGTACGAGATGCAGCCGAGCACGTCCTTGTTGCGGTAGCCGACCATCAGGTTCAGCGCGCCCTTGCCGCCCGCGTTGACGGCCTTCGCGATCACCTGATCGATCGACACGCCGGTCGCGTACTTCTCGGTCGTGTCGGCCAGCGGCGCGGCGGTCAGCTTGCAGCCGACGCCCTTGGCGTGGTCGTCGCCGCCGCCCGGGTCCCGGCCGAAGCCGCGCGGCACCTGGTGGAGGCCGCGCGGCACCAGGATCTTCGGCGCGTACGAGGCGATCGGCTCCATCCCGGTCCCCGTGAACGACGCCGACGTCAGCGCGCCGTACGCGGTGGTCGGGAACCAGTTCGGCATGTTGACGCCGTTGTGGTTGAAGAACACGGCCAGCCGCTTCGGCGTCGTCGCCGTCTGCGCGGCCGCCTTGCGCGGCGCGAACGTCTCCAGGAACGGCAGGCCGAGCGTGATGCCGCCGATCCCGCGCAGGAACGAACGCCGCTTGAGGTGCAGCTTCATCAGTTTGCTCCCCGGTACATGAAGGCCGTCGTGCGCGTGAGGTCGACCATCAGGTCGGTGATCTTGTAGCTGTCGTCCTGCAGCCGCGAACCCAGCACCTGGATCGCGCACATGTCCGCCGCCGTCTCGGCGCGGCCGTACGCGTAGCGCATCCAGGTCGTGCTGTAGCAACGCTGCGCCTCGGGCGAGGCGGCGATCGCCGCCGATTCGGACACGCCGTCCGTGAACGGCGCGTTCGCGGCCGTCCCCGCCAGCGTGCCGGTCGCGTCGATTGTCACGCCGTTCTCGGTCGTCCGGAAGGCGCCGACCGCGTCGTAGTTCTCCAGCCCGAAGCCGACCGGGTTGATGTACTGGTGATGGCAGGTGGCGCACTCGGCGGGCGCCGTGTGCATGTCGACCTGCTGGCGCGTCGTCTGCGTCGCCATCAGCGGCGGCAGCTCGGGCACCATCGGCGGCGGGTCCGGGATCTTCGTGCACAGCACGTTGCGCTGGATGAACGCGCCGCGGTGGATGGGCGAGCTCTGGTTGCTGTACGCATGGGTTGCCAGGAAGCCGAGCTGCGTGAACAGGCCCGCGCGCTTCGCGGGATCCAGATCGACGCGCGTCAGGCTGCTGCCGAACGATCCTGACACGCCGTAAAGCGGCGCGGTGGTCGAGTTGACGAACGTGAACGGCGCCGTCAGCAGCGACGTGAAACCCTTGCCCTGCGCGAACGTCACCTCGGCGACGAACTTCTCGGTCTCCTGCGCCAGCAGCGGAGCCAGATCGGGCGTCACCGTCGGGTACTTCGCCGCGTCCTTGGCCAGCTTGTTGGCGTAGTTGTCCATCACCAGCCACTGGTGGTGGAAGTCGCGCACGGTCTCCTTCGCGGCGTCGGTCGCGATCAGCCGCTGCGCCTGCGAGGCCACGCCGTCCGCGGTCGCCAGCTGCCCGCCCGCGGCGGCGTCCATCAGCGCGTCGTCGGGCGGCCCGTTCGTCAGGAAGTACGACAGCCGGCTGGCCATCTCGTAGCCCGAGAGCGCGATGACGCCGCCGCTCGCCTGCGTCGACAGCTCGGGGCGATAGATGAAGTTGGGCGATTGGAACATCGCCTCCAGGACGATCTGCACGCCTTTGTGGAAGCTGTCGGCGGTGCCGTCGATCAGCGACGCGCCCTGCGGGAACAGCGCGGCGAGCGGCGCCTTCTCGGCGTCGGTCAGCGGGCGGCGGAACGCGCGCCGGCCGAAGCTGGCGATGAACATGTCGCGGCACGCGTCGCCGCCGGCCGGGTCGCAGCCGACCACCTTGCTGAACGCGGTCGCGTTGCCGACGACCGCCGCGGCCAGCGTCTCGGCGGACGTGCGGTACGCCTTGCCCAGCACGTCGCCCGCCTGCAGGTCGATGCCGCGATCGAAGCCGGCCTGGTTCTGGTCGACCGGGAAGTCGAGCGACGGATGCACGTCGAGGCCCGTCAGCGCCCGCACCGTGTTGTCGTACTGCGCGTGCGTCAGGCGGATGAGACGCGTCGTCGCGGGCGGCGTGCCGGCCGTGCACGGCGTGACCGTGCCGGAGCCGCCGGTTCCCGTGACCGTGCCACCGCCCGTGCCGTTGTTGCCCCCCTGATCGATGATGCCCGGGTCGCTCGGGCCGCCGCCGCTGCCGCTGGCGTGGTGGTTACCGATCGAGCCATCGCAGGCCGGCAGCGCGAGCGCCACCGCGAGAGCGATACCCGCACCGACACCTACATGTGAGCCAGCCAGAGATCTCACTCAGCTCGTATGAGTCCCGAGCAGGGCCAAACGGTCCTCGGCTCTCGCCGAATCGGCGGGGCGCCGCGGCGCCGGGGCCGAGCCCGGCGCCGCGCCCTGCTAAACGCCCGTGCCGGTGAGCGAGACAGTCGTCGCCGGCGCGCCGCTGGGGCCGATGTTGAGCGTCGCGGTCTTCGCGCCGGCCGACGCCGGCGTGAAGCGCACCGAGGTGGTGCACGCGCCGCCCGCGGGGAGCGACGCGGTCGTCGCGCACGGCGGATTGCCCGTGTTGGTGGTCGCGACGATCGTGAACTGCCCGGCGTTCGTGCCGCTGATGCTGAGCGCGGGCGGCGCCGTCGCGAAGCTGCTGGTGTTGGTGATGGTGACGATTCCGCTCGACGAGCCGCCCAGGCCGACGCCGCCCAGGTTCAGCGGATTGGGGGTGGCGCTGAAGGTCGGGTTGACCCCGGTGCCGGTGAGCGGGACGGTGATGATGGGCGTCCCCGCGGACGTGAGTCCGACGATGAGCGACCCAGACTTGGCCCCCGCCGCCGTGGGCGCGAACCGGAGCACGACGGCGCAGGACGCGCCCACCGGGAGGGACGTGGTGCTCGCGCACGGCGGGTTGCCGGTGTTGCCGCTGGTGACGAACGCGAACTGCGCCGCGTCCGGACCGGTGATTCCCACCGACGGCACCAGCGCGACCATCCCGTTGTTGGTGAGGTTGACGGTGATCGACGCGTTCGCGCCGACGCCGACGTTGCCGAACGCAGCCGGGTTCGGGCTCGCGCTCAACGACGGGGGCGTGGCCTGGCCGGTCCCCGATAGCGGCACGGTGGTGACCACCATCCCCCCGCTCGTGAGGTTCAGCGTCGCGGACTTCGCGCCGCCGGTCGTCGGCGAGAACACGATCGTCGTGGCGCACGCTCCGCCCGGCGCCAGCGAGGCGGTGGTCGCGCAGGGCGGGTTGCCGGTGTTCGCCGGGGTCTGGATCGCAAACTGTGTGAGGTCCGGGCCGGAGAGCGACTGCGACGGCGGCGCGACGGCCGTCGTGCCCGTGTTGGTGATGGTGACGATCATGCTCGCGTTGAACCCGACCATCAGGTTGCCGAACGCCACCGGGTTCGGGCTGGCGCTGAAGGTCGCGGGCGGGCTGGCGCCGGTGCCGGTGAGCGGGACGGTGATGATCGGCGTTCCGGCGGAGGTGAGACCGATGCTGAGTGACGCGGTCTTCGCTCCCGCCGACGTGGGCGCAAACCGGATCTGCACCGCGCAGGCAGCTCCCACCCCGACCAGCGCCTGGGCTGTGCAAGGCGGGTTGGTCGTGGCGCCGCCGTTCACGAACGTGAACTGCGAGCCGTCCGGACTGGAGAGACCCGGGAACGGCGATACCACCGGCTCCGCACCGGTGTTGGTGAAGTTGATGGTGATCGTCGCGTTTGCGCCGACGGCGACGCTGCCGAACGCGGCCGGGTTCGGGCTCGCGCTCAACGATGGGTTCGTCGCCTGGCCGGTCCCCGTCACGCCCACCGTCGTGACCACCATGCCCGCGACCGAGAGGTTCAGCGTCGCGGACTTCGCACCGCCGCTCGTCGGCGAGAAGCGGATCGTCGCGGCGCACGCCCCGTCCGGCGGCACAGAGGCGGCGGTCGCGCAGGGTGGGTTGCCGGTCTGGACCGAGGTCTCGATCGCAAACTGTGTCGCATCCGGGCCGGACAGCGACAGCGACGGCGGCGCGGCCGCCGTCGTGCCGACGTTGGTGATGTTGACGACCATGTTCGTGTTGAAGCCAACGAGCAGGGGGCCAAACGTGATCGCGTTCGGGACGACGACGAACGTCGGCGCCGTCAGTACGCCGGTGGCGGACAGAGGCACCGTCGCTGCCGGAGCTCCGCCCGCCGTCGTGCCGACGTTCAGCGTCGCCACCTTGTCCCCCGTGCTCAGGGAGGTGAACCGGACGGCCGTGGAGCAGATCGCCCCCGGCGGCAGCGACGACAGCGTCGCGCAGGGCAGATTGCCCGCGGTGGGCACCTGAATCGAGAACAGCGCCACGTCCGGGCCCGCGAGCGCGAGCGCAGGCGACGCCATGGCCGTCGTCCCGGTGTTGGTGATGTTCAGGACGGCGTTCGCGACAAACGCTAGGCCGACGTTGCCGAACGCGACGGCAGCCGGCGATACGCTGAACGTCGCGCCGGTGCCATCCTGGAAATCGGTGGTGACGCGCACCTGACCCGCGCGCCGCAGGACGATGGTGACATCCGTGATCTGGCCGGGGGTGAGCGTCACCGGGACCGCCATCGTCGACAGCCAGGTCGGCGTCGTCGTCGCCGTGACTTGCGCGCACGGCACGGCGAACGCGCGCTCGCTGATCGTCGCCGCGCCGCTGGCGAGGCCCGGGACGGTGATCGTCGCGGCCTGGTTGGGCGTGACGTCGAAGCGCTGGACGGTCGTCTGTGCGCCCGTGACCGTCACTTCGAGGCAGCTGACGTCGCTGGGCACGGTGGTGAGCGCGAGGACGATGGACGCGGTGTCGTCATCCGTCCCGGAGTCGGGTCGGTGGCCGCATCCGGCCAGACAGAGGACGAGCAGGGCGGAGGAAGCGAAAGCGGACGCGAAACGTTTCATGGCGTTCTCCCGGTGGGTGAGGCGCGAAACGTAGTACGCAGTCCGGAGAGCGCTGAGGCAGTAAACCGACCGGCTCGCCGGCAAGGCACCGCCGCCGCGCAGCGGCGACAGTGCAACCGTTCAACGTGCTTCGGAGCCGCCGGCGCGTTCGTACCAATCTTCGTGTAGTGACCACTGGAAACAGGCCATGCACTGCGTGTCCAGCCAGCGATGACTACACTGCGGACATTTTCCGCGCGTGTCGAACGTGTTCCACACGCAGCCGCAATGACATTGCCAGCGATCGCTTCGCCGCGGTTCCCGCTGGCAGATGGGACAGCGGATGCGTCCCTGGCCGGTGCGATCCCGGTCGAGGACGTCGACGTCCGGAACGTCCGCATCCGGATTCGTCGGCTCGCGATTGAGGGCGCGCAGTCCGTCGGCGATCATTTCTTCAAGTCCGCGGCGGTGAACTCGACGACCTTCCAGTCGTCGGTACGGAAGTCGCTGTAGCGCGCCCAGGTGAGGCGCACGCGAAAGAACAGCAGCCCCGGCATCGATTGGCGCGCGATGCTGTCGGGGAATTTCTCCATGTAGCAGCGCCGGTAGGGTTCCAGCTCGGCGCCGCGCGGTTCGTCCGCGACGCCTTCACACTGCACCGTCTGGGCGTCGTCCCAGCCGATGACCAGCGCGATCCGTCCGTCGCGCCGGAGATTCGGCGCCTTGCGCGACGTTTCGAGCGTGTCGAACACCAGCTCCAGATCGCCGGTGACGGCGAAGCCGATGACCGCCGCCTGCGGCGCGCCGTTCGCGGCGACGCTCGCCTGCACGGCCCACTTGTGGCCGGAGATGAACCGCAACAGCTCCTCCCGCGTCATCGACGCACCCTAATATGAACCGAACTGGTTTCAGTCTGCGGTTACAATTGGGCGGTGACGGGACTGCTGGCGCTGTGGCTGGTGGCGGGATCCGAGTTGCTGGTCCCCGAGGGGCGGCCGGCCCCGCGACTGGAAGGGCGGACACTGGACGGCCGCGCGTGGTCGGACGCCGTGACGGGCGAGCTCACGGTCGTCGAATTCTTCGCGACCTGGTGCCCGAAATGCCGGCACGCCCTCGCCGACGAGCATCGCCTGGCGGCGGCGCGCCAGTTCCGCCTCATCATCGTCGACGTCGACGAGGATCCGCTGGTCGTACAGGACTTCTTCGCACGCCATCCACCGCCGCCTGGCGCGGGCGTGCTGATCGATCAGAGCGGCAGCGCGCGGGCGAACTGGGGCGTGACCGGCTTTCCGTCGGTGTTCATCGTCGACAAGGCGGGGATCGTTCGCGAAAGCTTCGCCGGGTGGGGCGACGGCGCGGCGAAGGATCTCGCCGAGCAGATCGACTGGGTGAAGGGCGCCGACCAGCGCGCCGCGGTCGCCGCCGCGAAGCAGGCCGCCGCCGCGAAGAAGCCCGCCACCGGCCGCCGCGGCCGCGGCAAGGCGCCGCCGGCCGCCCGCGATCGCCCGGTCACCACCGACGATCACGCCCGCCAGCTCGGCGTCGAAGTGTTGCGATGAACGTGGACCGGAGGATGACGTCGTCGGCGAAGTCGCTGGCGCTCGTTCTTCTTCTGTCGTTGAGTTGCGGCGGAGGAGGCGGAAACAAGGGGCCGGCCGGCGTGCCTCGAAGCGCGACGGTGCCGTCATTGGACGCGACCCAGAGTGCCGTGCTGTGTGACTGGATCAATGCGAGCGTGGGCGGATATGGAAGCATCGACAACTGCGACGGAGGCGGCTCGCGCCACGCGGATTCAACCCCGCAGAGCTGCGTCTCGGGGCTGAGCGACTTCAACGCTTGTCCGTCGGTGACCGCGGGTGAGGTCGAAGACTGCATCAACGCCATCGGCGGCGACCTTTGCCGGATCGATACCGCGCCGGCATGCGCGCCCATCAACCAGTGCGGGAACCCCGACGGCGGCGCGTAGTCACTCGGCCGCGTCGAGGCCGGAGGGGCGCGGCGCCCCGTGGCCGAGCATCTGGAGGCGATAGAGGCGGGCGTAGATGCCGTCGTGGGCGAGCAGGGTGTCGTGCGTGCCTTGCTCGGCGATGCGGCCGTGGTGGATGACGACGATGCGCGAGGCGCGCCGCACCGTCGACAGGCGGTGGGCGATGACGATCGAGGTGCGGCCGCGCATCAGCTCGGCGATGCCGCGTTCGATCACGCGTTCGGTCTCGGGATCGACGCTGGCGGTCGCCTCGTCGAGGATCAGGATCTCGGGATCGCGGGCGAGGGCGCGGGCGAAGGCGACCAGCTGGCGCTCGCCGGCGGAGAAGTTCGCACCGCGTTCCAGTACCCGCGCGCCCAGGCCTTCGGGGCGCGAGGCGATCACGCGATCGGCGCCGACGCGGCGGGCGGCGGCCAGGATGCGATCGTCGTCGATCGCGGCGTCGTGGAGGCCGATGTTGTCGCGCAGCGTGCCCGCGAACATGAACACGTCCTGGCTGACCGCGACGATCCGGCGGCGCAGGGCGCGCGTCTCGATCGAGCGGATGTCGACGCCGTCGATCCGGATCTCGCCCGCCTTCACGTCGTAGAGGCGCGGCAAGAGCTTGATCAGCGTCGACTTGCCGGCGCCGGTCGCGCCGACGATGGCGACGGTCTCGCCGCGCGCGATGGAAAGGCTGACGTCGGAGAGGACGGGCTGTTCGGGGCGGTAGGCGAAGCTCACTCCGCGAATGTCGATCAGGGGAGACGCCTCTCCCGAGCGGACGGCGCCCGAAAGCGGCTTGCCCTCACCCCGACCCTCTCCCGCAAGCGGGAGAGGGGGAGCAGAGGCGGGCGCATCCGGCTCCACTGTGTCGAGCAGGGTGAAGACGCGCTCGGCGGCGGCCATGGCTTGCTGCATGACGGTGTACTTGGTCGAGAGGTCGCGGATGGGGGTGAAGAACTTCGTGAGGTATTCGATGAAGGCGACGACGGCGCCGAACGTCAGCGTGCCGGCGACGATGCGGCCGCCGCCGTACCACAACAAGCTGGCGATGGCGATCGACGCGATCGCCTCGACGATCGAGTACAGCGCGGCGTCGGCCGCGATGGCGCGTGAGTTCGCCTTCCGGTACTCGACGTTGATCACGTCGAAGTCGCCGGCGACCTTGTCCTCGCGGGCGAACGCCTGCACGACCTTCATCCCCGAGATGTGCTCCTGCAGGAACGCGTTCATGCGCGCCAGCCGCACGCGGATGTCACGGAACGCGTCGCGCACCCATCCGCGGAAGAAGGCGGCGATCGCGAACAGCACCGGCGCCGACACCAGCGAGAACACCGCCAGGCGCCAGTCGATCGCGAACATCCAGAACAGGATCACGACCAGGCGGATCGCGTCGCCCAGCAGGCTGACGATCCCCGACGCGAACATCTCGGACAGCGACTCGATGTCGTTGGTGAGGCGGGTCATCAGCCGGCCGACCGGGGTGCGATCGAAGAACGACGCGGCCAGCGACATCACGTGGCGGTGGACGCGCACGCGCAGGTCGTTCATGCCCAGCTGGCCGACGACCTGGGTGAAGTAGAGCTGGGCGAACCCGGCCGCCAGCTGGCCGACCAGCGCCAGGAGATAGAGGACCCCGACGCGATCGAGGCCGGCCAGCCGTCCCACCGCGATGTGGTCGTCGATGGCGCGCTTGAGCAGCGCCGGCTGCACGCCCTCCAGCACCGCGACGATGGGCAGCAGCGCGGCCGCGATCAGCAGGCGGCCGCGGTAGGGCCAGACGCACGCGAAGATCCGGCGCAGCAGCGTGCGATCGAGGGCGTTGCCCAGCAGGTCCTCGGAGGCCACTATTCGACCGCCTCCTGGGCCAACTGCTCGCGGTACAGCGACGCGTAGATCCCGCCCGACGCGAGCAGCGCCGCGTGCGTGCCCGATTCGGCGACGCGCCCGCCGTCGAGCACCAGGATCTGGTCGGCGTCCTTCACGGCCGCCACGCGGTGCGAGATCAGGATCGACGTGCGGCCCGCCAGGATGGGCCGCAGCCGCGTCAGGATCGCGCGCTCGGTCTCGGCGTCGACCGACGACAGCGAGTCGTCGAGGATCAGGATCTGCGGGTCGGCGGCCAGCGCGCGCGCCAGCGCCACCCGCTGGCGCTGGCCGCCCGACAGGGTGATGCCGCGCTCGCCGACCAGGGTCTGGTAGCCCTCGGGCAGCACCGCCACGTCGGGGGCGAGGCCGGCCGCCTCGGCGGCGCGGCGCACGCGTTCGTCGCGCGCCGCCGCGTCGAGAGGGGCGCGGATGCCGAACGCGATGTTGTCGGCGACGGTCGCCGAGAACAGGAACGCGTCCTGGGGCGCGTAGCCGATCAGCCCCCGCAGCTCGGCGAGCGGGATGTGCGTGATGTCGCGGCCGCCGATGCGCACCGCGCCCGGCGCGATCTCCTGCATGCGCAACACGGCGTCGACCAGCGTGGTCTTGCCCGAGCCGGTGCGGCCGACGATCGCCAGCGTCGCCCCCGCGGGCAGCGTGAACGACACGCCGTCCAGCAGCCTTCGTCCGTCGGCGGCGATCACGAGGTCGCGCACCTCGATCGACGGTGTGCGCGCGCCGCCCCCCGCCGGCACGCCATTGCCCGGCGCGTCGGCAATGGACGGTTGTGTGTCGAGCAGCTCGCGCACGCGCGCCCACCCGGCGGTGCCGCGCTGCCAGATGCCGATGATCCAGCCGAGCGCGAAGGTCGGCCACGACAGCAGCACCAGGTAACCGTTGAACGCGACCAGGCTGCCGACGGTCATCCGCCCGGCGATCACCTCGCGGCCGCCTGCCCACAGCACGATCAGCGTTCCGATGCCGCCCAGCACCGCGAACAGCGGCATCAGCGCGCCGCGCACGCGGATCAGCGTCAGCGAGCGGTTCAGGTACTCGTCGTTGACGGCGCGGAACGCCTGCTGGCGCGACGCCTCCAGCGTGTAGTGCTTGATCACCGCGATCCCGGCCAGGTCCTCCTGGATCGCCGTGGACATCGTGCCCAGCTGATCCTGGATGGCGCGGCTGGCGCGGTGGATGTGCCGGCTGGAGATGCGCACCGCCACCAGCAGCAGCGGGTAGGGGAGGAGGGCGAGCAGCGTCAGGCGCGGCGACAGGTGCAGCAGCAGCGCCAGCGCGGTGGCGTAGACCAGCGTCGTGTTGAACACGTTGAGCAGCCCGGGTCCGTACAGCGCGCGCACGGCGGTCAGGTCGTTGGTCAGCCGCGACATCACGTCGCCGGTCGGGTGGCGCCGGTAGAAGGCGGGGTCGAGGCGGGTCAGGTGCCCCAGCAGGTCGCGGCGCAGGCCGTACTCGATGTTGCGGGCCGCATCGAAGATGAAGATGCGCGACCCGGTCCGGATCAGCGCCTGCAGCACCGCGAACGCGATGATGGCGATCGCGTCGCGCACGACGATGCCGTGTGCCACCGTCGGTGCCAATGTGCGCAAGGCGTCGATCGACTGCTTGAGCAGCCACGGGATCGCCAGCGAGAACGCGTTCGTTCCGACGAGGCAAACGCACCCGAGAACGAGCCGACCGAGCTCGGGTCGCAGAGTGCTCCCGAGGGTGCGCTTGGGGGTTGCTTCCGGCGGCAAAATCACGCCGGAAGTATTCACGATCTCAGGCAGATGTTCTCATTGAACCAGCGAAACCCCCGGGTCTATAGTCGTTGCCTTCCGCCGCGCGTGCGGCGACCAACGGCCGAGCCGTGATCCAACATGACAACTGACGTCACCGCCGCACTCGCGACCCTTCAGCTGCACCCCGAAGACAGCCAGGCGCTGAAGGCGCTGGCCGCTCTTCACCCTGGAAACGGTGCCGGCATCGACGCGGACGTCCTGTCCAAGGCGCTGTCCGACGCGCGCCGCTTCCACCGCGAACGCGGCGACTACGATCTGGTCGTCTCCCTGATTGATCTCGAGCTGGCGTGGACGACGGGCGCCCCGCGCCGCGCCGATCTGCTGCACGAGAAGGGACGCGTGCTGTCCGACGAGCTGCTGCGCGACGAGGCGGGGCAAAAGTGCGTGCGCGAGGCGCTGGACGCGCAGGCCGGTCACGCCGCCGCGACCGAGTCGCTGCAGCAGATGACGCTGGTGCGCGCGAACTGGGAGCCGATCTCGAAGCGTTACCTGCAGCAGGCGGAGGGGGCGAAGGATCAGGCGCTGGCGTCCAGCCTCTACGGATCGGTCGCCGAGTTCCATCTCAAGTACCGGCCCGCGGACGGCGAGGGCGAGACCTTCCTGCGCAAGAGCCTGGAGCTGGATCCCCACAACCGGCGCTCGGGCAACCACTTCGAACGCTACCTGCGCGAGAAGGGGAACAACGAGGAGCTGCTGACGCTTTACATCGGGCGCGCCGATCGCGCCTCGAACCGCGACGACCGCGCGCTGGCCGAGGTCTCGGCCGCCGAGCTGTGCGACAAGATGAACCGCGCGGTCGACGCCTACACGCACTACCGCAAGGCGCTGGACGCGAACCCGATCGAGCCGCGCGCGCTGGGGGCCGTGCGCGAGGTGCTGACCAAGCAGCAGGAGTGGGCCGAGCTGGGCAAGGTGCTGGAGGGCGCCGCGCGCAGCAAGCGCGGCGAGCAGGACGTCGCGCTGCTGATCGATCTGGCGACGCTGATCTGGAAGCGCCTGAACCAGCCCGACATGGCGGACGCGGTCTTCCGCCGCGTGCGCAAGCTGGAACCCTCGAACCACGCGATGGTCGAGTTCTATCGCGAGTACTACACGGCGAAGAACGAGCCGACGCAGCTGCTGACCATCCTCGCGCAGGCGCAGAAGACCGAGGGCGACGTCGAGCGCCGCGTGGCGATGGGGATGGAGATGGCGCGCGCCGCCGAGAAGCGGCCGCAGCACGCCGAGAAGGCGATCGAGATCTGGAAGGGGATCCTGCGCCTCAAGCCGCACCTGCCCGAGGCGGTGACGTCGCTGCGCGCGCTGTACACCCGGACCGAGAAGTGGAACGCGCTGCTGGAGCTGCTGAAGGACGATCTGGACGCGGTGCCGGCGGCGAACGTCGACGAAAAGATCAATCGGTACCTCGAGATCGTCGCCATCTATCGAGATCGCTTGAACCTCGACGTGATGGTGGTGAACACCTATCTCAACATCCTGGCGCTGAAGCCGGACCACCCGGCCGCGCTGTCGGCGCTGGCGCAGCGCTACGAGGCGCAGGGGCGTTACGGCGACCTGGTGCAGGTGCTGACCCGGCAGGCCGACGCGGCGCCGGACTCCGCGTCGCGCGTGGCGCTGCACCGGCGGATCGCCGCGCTGTGGGCCGACAAGCTGGGCAAGCACGGCAACGCGATCGCCAGCTTCGAGAAGATCTTCGAGGCCGATCCGACCGACAGCGAGACCAGCGGGCGCCTCAAGGACCTCTACACGAAGGGGCGCGCGTGGCGGCCGCTGATCGAGGTTTACCGCAAGGAGCTGCCGCACCTGGATGCGGCGACCCAGCGGGCGCGGCTGATCGAGATGGCGCGCGTCGCGGCCGATCGGCTGAACGACGTGCGCGAGGCGATCTCGCTGTACAACCAGGTGCTGGCCGTCGAGGAGCGCGACGCGGACGCGCTGACCGGCCTGGCGACGCTTTACGATCGCGAGCGGCGCTGGCCGGCGCTGATCGAGGTGCTGGAACGCCAGCGGCTGAACGCCGCCGCCGCGAAGGACGCCGCGGGCGAGCTGTCGCTGCTCGAACGCCGCGGCGAGCTGCTCTACAACCGTCTCGGGGCGACCCAGGCGGCGATCGAGGTCTTCAAGCGGATCCAGGAGCTCGCGCCCAAGAACGCGCGCGCCGCCCGAGCGCTGCGCGAGATCTACGCGACGGCGGGTGACTACTCGTCGCTGGAATCGCTGTACGCCGAGCACGGCGCGTTCGGCGACCTGTGCGATCAGCTGACCTCGCTGGCCGATCGCACCGCCGACATGGCGGCGCGGACGCGGCTGCTCGAGCGCGTCGCGCTTATTGCCCAAGAGAAGCTGAATCAGCCCGAGCGCGCGCTGAAGGCCTACGAACGAATCCTGGCCACGGATCCGCGCAACCGCGCCGCGGCGCTGGCGCTGCTGCCGCTGTACCGGAACGCGCAGAAGTGGCCGCGCCTGCTGGCGACCTACGAGGTGCTGCTGGGGCCGGCGGCCGCGGGCGACGCGCTGGCCGACAAGCTGGAGCTGTACGCCGAGGCGCGCAAGATCTGCGAGCAGCGCCTGGGGTCGAAGGCGCTGGCGTTCCAGTGGTGCGCGCGCGCGTTCGAGGCGGCGCCGAAGAACGAGGCCGTGCGCTCGGATCTGGAGCGCCTCGCCGGCGAGGCCGACGAGTGGGGCAACCTGGCCGCGCTGTACGACACGCGCACGGCGGCGACGACCGACGCCGAGGAGCGGCTGTGGCTGCTGCGGCGAACGTTGCGCATCGCCTCGACGCGGCTGTTCCGGCCGCAGGACGCGCGCAAGGCGGCCGAGGCGATCCTGAAAGAGGTCGGCTTCGACGAGGAGGCCGACGCCGCGCTGGAACAGATCCTCACCCAGACCAAGTCGTGGGCGGATCTGGCCAAGCTGCTGCACGCGCGCGCCGACCGCGCGCCCGACGCCGCGGAGCGCGTGCGCCTGCTGTTCCGGGTCGCGCAGCTCGAGGAAGAACGTGTGGTCGACGCCGCCGCGGCGAGCGTCACCTGGAAGAAGATCCTCGAGGCCGAGCCGAACAACGAGCGGGCGCTGCGCGCGCTGATCCGGCTGTCCGAGGCGCGCCAGGACTGGGCGGGCGTGGTGGAAGGCCTGCGGCGCGATCTGGCGTCGCGACCCGCCGAAGCGCGCGACGAGCGCGAGGCGCTGCTGCTGCGCATCGCCAACATTCAGGAGGTCCGCCTCGACGATCCGGAGGCGACGTTCGCCTCGTACCGCGAGGTGTTGCAGGCGAACCCGCACGCTGCCCCGGCGGTGGCGGGCCTGGAGCGCCTGCAGGCGGGCGGGTACGCCGACCGCCCCGCCATCGCGCTGCTGACGCTGCCGTTCTACGAGCGCACCGGCGACGCGACCAAGCTGGCGGCGGCGAACGAGGCGCTGCTGGCGATCGCCGACACGCGCGGCGAGAAGGTCGAGCGGCTCGAGAAGCTGCGCGGGCTCTACGGCGGCGCCGCCAACGATGCGGCGGGCGCCTATCGCGTCAGCATGGCCCTGTTCGACATCGATCCGTCCGACGCGAAGAACCGCGACGCGCTGCTGGGCTTCGCCGACGCCGCCGGCAAGACCGGCGAGCTGGCGGAGAAGCTGCGCACCGTCTCGGGCGCGACCGGCGATCAGCTGCTGCGGCGCGATCTGCTGGTGCTCGTCGCCGAGCTGCAGGAGAAGCGGCTGGGGCGGGCGCAGGACGCGGAGAAGGTCTACGCCCAGATCCTGAAGGCGGAGCCGCTGCACGCCGGCGCGTTCCGGGCGCTGTCGCGCCTGTACCGTGACGGCCAGCGCTGGCCCGAGCTGCGTACGTTGCTGGACACGCGCCAGCTCGCCGAGCTGGACGTGCGCGAGCGGCTGGATCTGCTGGCGCAGATCGCCGACCTCGACGAGTCCGCGCTGGCCGACCAGGACCACGCGCTGGCGGTGTACGAGAAGATGCTGGAGCTGGACAGCGCGGATCTGCGCGCGCACCGCGCCCTGGACCGCCACTACGCGGCGCGCGAGCGGTGGCGCGACCTCGAGAACCTGCTGGGCACGCGCGTCGGCTTCGCGTCCGACGCGGAGGTGCCGGAGCTGGAGTTCCGGCGCGCCGAGCTGCGCGCCAGCCACCTGGAAGACGTGGGCGGCGCGCTGGACCTGCTGGAACAGATCGTCAAGGTCGCGCCCAATCACGAGGGCGCGCGGCGCCTGCTGGAGAAGCTGGTCGCGGTGCCGCAGCACCGCCAGCGCGTCGCGAAGATCCTCGAGCCGGTCTACGAGGCGAGCAGCGCCTGGGCGCGCCTGGCGGCGATCCTGGACGTCGAGCGCGAGGCCGCCGACGGGCCGGCCGCCGTCGGCTTGCTGGTGCGCATCGCCGACCTCCAGGAGAACAAGCTGCAGGCGCGCGGCGCCGCGATGGCGACGTGGCGGCAGGTGCTGTCGGCCGATCCCGGCAACAACGACGCGCTGCCCGAGATCGAACGGCTGGGCACGGTGCTGGAGCGGTACTCCGAGCTGGTCGACGTCTATCAGGAGCTGGCGTTCAAGCGCGACGCCTCGGACATCGCGGGGCGCGCGGATCTGCTGTCGCGCGCCGCGAAGCTGTACACGGGCCGCCTGGGGAACCGGCGCGCGGCGATCGACGTCTGGAAGCTGGTCCTGGCGCTGGATCCGAACGACACCGACACCACCGCGCCGGCGGCGGCCGCCCTGGAGGGCCTCTACACCGAGACCGGCGACATCGCCGGGCTGGTGAAGATCCTCGGCATGCAGGTGCGCTGGGCGCCGTCGGGGAAGGACCGCAAGAAGATCCTGTTCCGGATCGCCGAGCTGCAGGAAAAGTCGTTGGGCGACGTCGACGCGGCGGTCGCGACGCTGCGCTCGGTCCTGGAGATCGATCCGCAGGAGCGCGCGGCGATCGACGCGCTGGATCGCATCTTCGAGGCGGGCGCGCAGCACCGGCAGCGGGTCGAGATCATGCGCAAGCGGATCGACCTGGCCGGCGACGCGACGGCGCGCCAGGAGCTGTGGCGTCAGGTCGCGGGCCTGCTCGAGCGCGACGTCGGCGACGTCGACGAGGCGATCGCGGCGTGCGTCAGCATCCTCGACGAGAGCCCGCAGGACGACCAGGCGCTGGAGACGCTGGCGCGGCTCTACGAGCAGCAGGGACGACACCGGCAGCGGCTGGAGATCCTCGAGCGGCGGCTGGCGCTGGCCGGCAAGCCCGTCGACCGCGTGCTGCTGCTGCGGCAGATCGCGGGGCTCCTGGAAGGGCCGCTGGGCGATCCGGGAGAGGCGCTGGGACGCTGGCGCGAGGTGCTGGAGGTTGCGCCGGGCGAGCGGGAAGCGGTCGCGGCGCTGGAGCGCTTCCTGGGGCCGGGGACCGACGGCGGTCTGCGGCTGGCGGCGGCGCAGGCGCTGGAACCGATCTACGAGAACGGCGGGCGCTTCCCCGAGCTGGCGGAGGTCGTGCGCGTGTACATCGAGGCGCAGACCGACGCGCGGGCGCGGCTGGAGCAGCGGATGCGGCTCGCGAACCTGGAAGAGACGCACCTGCGCGACAAGGAGACCGCGCGCGAGACGACGTCGCTGGCGATCCGCGACGCGCTGTCGGAGCCGGAGCTGCCCGCCTTGCTGGACACGTACGAGCGCCTGACCGGCCTGGAGCGGGTGAGCGAGGTCGCGGCGCTGTACCGCGAGATCAGCCCGGATGTTCTCGACGAGGGCGTCAAGCTGCGCCTGGACCGGACCATCGCCGAGGTCGCGCTGCGCGACGGCGACGCGGTGCTGGCGGCGGACTACCACCGGCGCGTGCTGGATCGCGTTCCCGACGACCAGGACGCGCTGCAAGCGCTCGAAGGCATCTACCGCAAGAGCGGCGACGCCGAGGCGCTGTACGAGATCCTGGTGCGGCGCGCCGAGCTGGCGGGCACCGACACGAAGGCCGAGCGCGAGCTGCGGCTACAGATCGGCGGGCTGGCGGAGGATCCGCTGGGCCGGCTCGAGGAAGCGATCGCGGCGTTCGAGCGCGTGCTGGAGATCTCGGTCAGCGATCGCGACGCCGCGCAGGCGCTCGATCGTCTCTACACAAAGGCGGAGCGCTGGGGCGATCTGACGCGCCTGCTCGAGGACCTCCTGAAGCGCGGCGTGCTGCCCGAGCGCGATCTGGTCGGCATCCGCTTCCGGATGGCGCAGATCGAACACGATCGCCAGAACGATCGCGAGGCCGCGCTGGAGCACCTGCGGCTGGTGCTGGCGGGAGATCCCGACCACCCGGGCTCGATCAAGATGCTGGAGGGGATGCTCGACGACATCGCCGTGCAGGGTCAGGCGGCGGAGCTGCTCGAGCCCGTGTACGCCGGGCGCGCCGACTGGAAGTCGCTGATCCGCATCGGCGAGATCCGGCTGGTGCAGACCGAGGAGCCGGCGGCGCGGCTGAACTGGACGAAGCGGATCGCGCGCCTGTACGAAGAGCAGCTGGAAGACTACGACAGCGCGCTGCGCTGGTACGGGAAGGTGTTCCAGGAAGCGCCCACGGAGCGCCTGAGCCTGGAGCAGTTGATCCGGCTCGCCGACAAGCTGGATCGATGGGCGGACCTGGCCGGCCTGCTCTCGAACTATCTGGAGGGTGAGCTGGGCGAGGAGCCCGCGGTCATCGACATCGTGCGGCGCACGGCGGAGATCTTCGACCACCGGCTGGGCCAGCGTCCCGAGGCGGAGAAGTACTACCGCCGGTTGTTCGACGCGCGTCCGGACGACCGCGACGTCGCGCAGCTGTTCGAGGCGGCGCTGGAACGCTGGGGCGCGTGGCAGGAGCTGCGCGAGCTGATCGACGAGGAAGCAGGGCGCGCCGTTGAACCGGCGATGAAGCTGACGCTGCTGCGCCGGAGCGCGAAGCTGGACGAGGAGAAGCTGGACAGCCGCGGCCGCGCCATCGGGACGCTGCGCGAGGCGATGGACGTCGACCCGGCCGACCGGGGCACCGCCGCCGAGCTGGAACGGCTCCTCGCCGCCGAGGGCCAGTGGCACGAGCTGGCCGATCACCTCGCGGCGACGCTCGATCGCATCGCCGACCGACGAGAAGTGGATACCGTCAGGCTGCGGCTCGCGCGGATGCTGTACGAGAAGCTGGACGACGTGGTCGCCTCCGTCGACCGCTACGCCGAGGTGCTGGAAGGGACGCCCGGGCAGCCCCAGGCCGTCGCCGACCTGGAAGCCGTGGCGGGCACCGGCGCCGAGCGCTACCGCATCGCCGTCATCCTCGAACCGGTCTACCGGCAGTCGGGGGATCTCAACAAGCTGGTCGGCGCGCTGGAAGCGCAGCTGGACTCCGTCGACGATCGCGCCGACAAGGTCCGCATCCTGCGCGAGATGGCCGAGATCCATCAGCGCCTGGGCCGGCCCGAGCGCGCGTTCGACTGCCGCGCCCGCGCCTGGCTGGCGGACGTCGATTCGGCCGACACGCTCGCGGAGATGGAGCAGCTGGGCCTGGCCGGCGGCCTGCACGCCGAGCTGGTCGCGACTCTGGAGAAGGGCGCCGTCGAGGCGGGCGACCCGAACATGCAGGCGCAGCTGTGGGCGATGACCGCGCACCTGCTCGAGGAGCCGCTGGGCCGCGCCGCCGATGCGATCGAGGCGTGGCGGTCCGCGCTGTCCGCGCGCCCCGACGATCGCGACGCGTTCCTGGCGCTGGAGCGGCTGCTGTCGGCCGCGTCGCGCTCGCAGGAGCTGGTCGACGTCCTGGAGAAGCACCTGGAGATCACCACCGACGCCGGCGAGCGCAAGGCGATCGCCAAGCGGATCGCGGTGCTCTACGAAGACGCGCTGAAGTCGCGCGAGGCGGCGGTGCGCGCGTGGGAGACGGTGCTGGAGATCGATCCGCGCGACGGCGACGCGCTGGAGTCGCTGGCCCAGCTGCACGCGGCGGGCGGCGCCTACCGCGAGCTGACCGAGGTCTACGCGCGCAAGCTGGAGCTGTCCGAGCGGCGCGAGGAGCGGCGCCTGCTGTTCGCGCAGGCCGCGCGCATCTTCGAGGAGCACCTGGGCGAGTCGGATCAGGCGATCGACCAGCTGCGCAAGCTGCTGGAGGAGACGCCGGGCGACGCCGAGGCGCTGGTCTCCCTGGACCGCATCTTCACCGGCGAAGGGCGGCACAGCGATCTCGTCGAGGTGCTGGACATCCGCGCGGGGTTCGCGAAGAACGTGCAGGAACGTGACGAGCTGGCGTTCCGGGCGGCGCGCATCACCGAGACGGAGCTGTCCGACGTCGAGGCGGCGATCAGCCGGTACCAAGGCATCCTGGCGACGACGCCGAATCACCCCGGCACGCACGAGGCGCTGTCGGCGATCGCGCACGGCGACGACTACCGCGCGCCGGCGATCGAGGCGCTGGAGCCGGTCCTGCGCAGCGCGCAGGCGTGGGATCAGGTCGTCGAGCTGCTCGAGCTGCGGCTGGCGGTCGAGGACGCGGTCGAACGGCGGCTGGCGATCCTGGGCGAGATCGCGCGTATCCACGAGCTGGAACGGCGCGATGTCGACAGCGCGTTCGCGACCTGGGCGCGCGCGCTGACTGAGGACATCACCGAGGACACGCCCCGGCAGTCGCTGGAACGGCTGGCCGCTGCGACCGGTGCGTGGAAGCGCCTCGCCGAGGTCTACGAAGAGCGCATGGACGCGACGTTCGATGCGTCGCTGCAGCGGTCGCTGTCGCTGCGCCTGGCGTCGCTCTACGAGAAAGAGCTGGCGGATCTGGCCCGCGCCGCCGAATTCCTGCGCAAGGCGCTGGCGTTGCCGGGCGACGAGGCGCCCGTGCTCGCGTCGCTGGAGATGATCCTGCGGCGCCAGGGCGAGAACGCGGAGCTGGCCGAGATCCTCGCGCGCGAGGCCGAGGTCGCGGGCGATCCGGGCGAGCAGGCCGACTTCCTGGCGGCGCTGGGCGAGGTTCGCCTGGCGGCGCTGGAGGACGCGGACGGCGCGCTGACCGCGTTCCGCGACGCCATCGACCGCAACCCGGAGCACGCGCGCGCGCGCGGCGCGCTGAAGGCGCTGGTCGATCGGCCCGAGACGCGCGAGGGTGCGCTGGACGTGCTGGAGCCGCTGGCGCAGTCGCGCGGCGACCACCACGAGCTGCTGGCGCTGTACGAGCGGCGGCTGGAGCTGCACGACGACCGCGCCGAGCGCGCGCACTGGCTGCGCAAGATGGCGGAGGTCGCCGCCGATCAGATCGGCAGCCCGCAGAAGGCGCTGGAGGCGCTGGGCCGCGCGCTCAAGGAAGAGCCGATGCCGGGCGCGGCACTCGATGATCTGGAACGCATCGCGGGCGCCGGAAAGCTGCAGGCGGCGGGCGCCGCCCAGATCGCGGCGGCCATCAACGACGCGGATCCGGACTCACAGCGCGAGCTCGCGCTGCGCGCGGCGCGCCTCTACAACGAGGGGCACGATCAGACGTCGGCGGAACAGCTGTACCAGTTCGTGCTGGAAAGCGACGCGGAGAACGTGGACGCGCTGCAGGCGCTGGAAGGGCTGTACCGCACCGCCGGCGACGAGCCGCGGCTGGCGGCGATCCTCGAGAAGCGCGCCGAGGCGGATCTGGATCCGCAGGCGAAGCGCGTTCGCCTGATGGAGGCGGCGCGGTTGCACGAGCGGCGCGGCGCGGCCGGCATCGGCGACGCGATCGCGGCGCTGCAGAAGCTGCGCGCGGCCGACGAGGGCGACGCGGAGGCGCTGACCGAGCTGGGGCGCCTGCAGGAAGCGGCCGGCAACGTGGAGGAGATGGCGACCACGCTGGCCGAGCGGGCGCGCATCACCGAGGATCCGCGCGCCCGCGCGGGACTGTGGGCGCGCGTCGGCGAGCTGCGCCTGGGCATGATGAACGACCTGGACGGCGCCGCCGAGGCGTATCGCGAGGCGCTGGAAGGGACGCCCGACGATCCGATCGCGCTGTCGGCGCTGGAGGCGATCGAGGAACGCCGCGAGGACTGGTCGACGCTGCAGGAAGTGTTGATGCGGCGGTTCAGCGCCACGTTCGGCGCCGATCAGATCGCGGTGCTGTTGAAGCTGGCGCGCAACGCCGAGCAGAAGCTGTCCGACGCCGATCAGGCGATCGGCTTCCTGCGCCAGATCATCGACGTCGACACGACCAACACCTTCGCGTACCTGGAGCTGGAGCGGCTGCTGCGCGCGAACGCCCGCTGGTACGACCTGGTCGAGGTGCTCGGCCTGCACGCCGACACCGAGGGGAAGGCGGGCCGCAAGCCCGCCGAGCTGGCGCTGCGCGTGGCGGTCGCGGACGTGTGGGAGAAGGAGCTGGATTCTCCCGACAGCGCCGCGGAGGCGCTGGAGAAGGTGCTGCAGGTGGCGCCGGCCAACGTCGGGGCGCTGCTGTCGCTGGCGCGGCTGCACGAGAACGCCGAACGCTGGGACGAGGCGGGCGAGGCGCTGGACAAGGCGGCCGCCAACGCGGCGCAGCCGGGGGAGATCGCCGAGATCCAGTACCGCAACGCCCAGATCCTGACGCGCAAGGAAGCCGACCCGACGGAGATCGAGCGCGCGTTGCTGCGTGCGCTGGACGCGGATCCGACCCACCGGCCGACGCTGACCGCGCTGGAGAAGATGGCGCGCGAGGCGAAGGACGACGAGCGGCTGGTGCAACTGCTGGAGCTGGCGCTCGAGACCGCGACCGACGCGGAGGAGCAGAAGCGCCTGCTCAAGGAGATCGCCGGGCTGTACACGGGATCGCTGGGGGCGCCCGTGGCGGCGCTGCCGCACCTGGAGCGGCTGGTGCTGCTGGATCCCAAGGAGATCGCGGGCCGCGAGCAGCTGGCCGACGCGCTGGTCGGTTCGGGACGCATCGACGACGCCGCGCGCATCATGAGCGAGCTGGTCGCCGAGCTGACCAAGGCACGGCGGGGCAAGGACGCGGCCCGCTGGCACACGCGGCTGGGCACGCTGTCCGAGGCGCGCGGCGATCTG
>Ga0207651_10000172_pt1 | contig 28069 bp, 26 predicted proteins | sample KBSM23metaG_FD_184328 | JGI IMG/M metagenome (GOLD analysis project Ga0207651, IMG submission 184328) | Miscanthus rhizosphere microbial communities from Kellogg Biological Station, Michigan, USA - KBS M2-3 metaG (SPAdes) (version 2) | ecosystem: Host-associated > Plants > Roots > Rhizosphere >... | reverse complement strand
CATCGGTGGTGCAAGCGCAATCCACCCGAAAGGGGAGTCCGATGTTCAAGAAGATCACCTTCACCGCATTTCTGGTCATGCTGGCGGCGCTGCTGCCTGCTTCCGCCCAGGCGCGCACCGGCGCGATCGTCTTCTCGATGGTCAACGTCGAACATCCGTGCTGCGTCATCGAAGGCAAAGCCCCCGAAGCGAAAGTCAGCGGCGGCCTCTACGCCTCGCGGAACGGTCACTTCAACCAGCTCACCGAAGACCCGGCCGACAGCGAACCCGACTTCTCGGCCGATGGCCACACGATCGCCTTCGTCCGCGCCGGCGACGTCTACGCGATGCGCGCCGACGGCACCGGCCAGCGACAGCTGACCAACGGCCCGGAGGTCGACTCGCGCCCGCTCGTCTCGCCCGACGGCAAGCTCGTGCTGTTCGAGCGGCGGGCGACGGAAGGAGCCCCGCGCGATCTCTACGCGGTTCGGGTCACCGGCAGCGCCCTCCACGCGATCACCCGGTCGGCCGGCGACGACCACGAAGCGTCGTTCTCCCCCGACGGTCGCACGATCGCCTTCGTGCGCAGCGTGGCCGAGACCGGCGGCGGCACGGCGGACGACGTCTACTCGATCAGGCCCTCGGGGAGGCATCAGCGCCACTTGACCCGCACCGGTGGGCTCGACGAGTTCGCCCCGCGCCACCTTGCCAAGCGGATCGTCTACAGCCGCGGCGAGAGCACGGAAGGCCCGCAGGCCTACGCCGACATCTACTCGATGAACGAGAAAGGCGGGAAAGTCCAAAAGCTGATCGCCGGCGCCGGCTCCTCCTTCGTCGAGGACGTGACCGCGAACGGCGCCACGATCCTCTTCCGCCGCGACCAGGGCCTCTGGGTCAAGCGCCCCGGCCACGGCGGCCACAAGCTGGCCGAGCTTCCCGACCAGTCCCGGACCAACGCGGTGTTCTCCTCCGACGGCCGCAAGGTCGCCGCCTTCACCGCGACCGAGGAACAGGAATCCCTCTCGGTGATCGACGTCGCCACCGGCCGACGCAGCTTCAGCGAAGTCGTCGGCGGCGAAGACACCACGATCGGTCCGGTCATCGCCTGGCAGCCGGTGCGGCGCTGAGCCCATCCGGTTTCTCGGGGGGCTCAGCAGGACTCCCCCCGGCTCCAGCCCGAAGGGCCCCCTCTCGCGACCGGAGGGGGCCCTTCGTCGTTTTGCGCCGGTATAACCGCCCCGTGAAGGAGCCACGGATCGGTTCGACCCTCGCCGGCTACCGGATCGACTCGCTGCTCGCCCGCGGCGGCATGGGGGTCGTCTACAAGGCGACCCAGCTGGCGCTGGAGCGGCCCGTCGCGCTCAAGGTCGTCGCTCGCGAGCTCGCCGACCAGGAGGGCTTTCGCGAGCGCTTCCTGCGCGAGTCGCGGCTGGCGGCGAGCCTCGAGCACCCGAGCGTCGTGCCGGTCTACGACGCACGCGAGGAGGACGGCGAGCTGATCGTCGCCATGCGGCTGATCGAGGGCGGCGACCTGCGCCGGACGATCGACCGCGAGGGGCCGCTCGAGCCGGCACGGGCGATCGCGCTGCTCGGGCAGGTCGCTGACGCGCTCGACGCGGCGCACGCCGCGGGGATCGTCCATCGCGACGTCAAGCCGCACAACATCCTGATCGACGGCGAGCGCGCCTACCTCTCGGACTTCGGGCTCGCCAAGGACTTCGAAGCGGGAGCGGGCAGCAGCGCCTCGATCGTCGGCACGGTCGAGTACATGGCGCCCGAGCAGTGGCGCGGCGAGCGCATCGGCCCCGCCGCCGACGTCTACGCGCTCGGTTGCGTCCTCTACGAGGTGCTGACCGGGGTCGTGCCCTACGCGCGCAGGGAAGCCGACGTCGAGCCGGAGCTGCCGAGGGGGATCGAGGAGGTGATCGAGCGCGCAGTCTCCAAGGACCCCGAGCGGCGCTACGCGACCGCTGGGGAGATGATCGCCGCGGCGCGCGAGGGGCAGGGCACGGCGCCGGCGGCGACCCGGGTTCTCAGCGAATCCGACGGCGTCGGCCTCAGTCGCTGGCGGCGACCGATCGCCAGCGGCTTCTTCCTGTGGCTCCTGGGAGGAGGGATCGCCGTCCTCGCATTGATCGGCGTCGTCGTGAGCCTTCTTGGCGACGGGGGCCCATCGGTCGCGAGCCCGATCCGCGTCGGCCCCGGGCCGCTGCGCCTGGCCACCGGCGAGGGCTCCGTCTGGGTGACGAGCGGCCCCGCCGGGACGTTGTCGCGCATCGACCCCGACACCCGCGAGGTAACCGGCGAGCCGCTGCGGCTGGGCTCCGGCCTAGCGGGCGTCGCGGTGGGGGAGGGCTCGGTATGGGTGTCGGATCCCCGCCACGGGGACGTGGTGCGGATCGACTCGGCGACAGGCAGGGTCCTCGGTCGCGTCCACGTCGGCGGGCGCCCCGGCGCGATCGCCTTCGGCGGCCATCGCGTCTGGGTCGCGGACGAGGGGGGCGCCGGCGTCACCGCGATCAACGCCGCCGGCGGGCGGATCTTCAAGCGGGGCATTCCGCCCCACGCGGCGCCGCTGCGGCTCGCCGTCGGCGCCGGCGGCCTTTGGGTCAGCAGCGCGACGACCGGCGCGATCCGCCGCATCGACCTGGGCAGCGCCGTGCCCGGTCCGCCGATCCCGGTCGGCCGCGGCCCCGCCGGCATCACCGTTGGGCACGGCTACGTCTGGGTCGCCAACAGCCGCGCCGAAGGCGTCGCCCGGGTCGATCCCTCGATCAACGCTCGCCTCGGCGAGCCGATCGAAGTCGGCGGGCGCCCGGGCGGGATCGACGCTGGCACCGACGTCGTCTGGGTCGCCAACGCGAGCGAGGGCAGCGTCACCCGCATCGGCCTCGCCAGCGGCGAGGTTGTCGGCGGGTCGATCTCGGTCGGCGCCGATCCGGGCGCGGTCGCCGTCGGCGAGGAAGCGGTCTGGGTCGCTAACAACGGCGACGGCACCGTGACCCGCATCGAACCCTGACTAGGATCGGAGCGATGGCCGCCGAGCGCGACATCGACCAGCTCTGCATCGACACGATCCGCACGCTCTCGATCGACGCGATCCAGAAGGCGAGCTCCGGCCATCCGGGGACGGCGATGGCACTGGCCCCGCTCGCCTACACGCTCTGGCAGCGCTTTCTCCGCTTCGACCCCGAGGACCCGATCTGGCCCGGTCGCGACCGCTTCGTGCTCTCCGCCGGGCACGCCTCGATGCTGCTCTACTCGCTGCTTCACCTCGCCGGCGTCAAGGCGGTCGAACCCGACTACGAGGTCGTCGGCGAGCCCTCGGTCGGCCTCGGCGACATCGAACGCTTCCGCCAGCTCGACTCGCGCGCGCCGGGCCATCCCGAGTACCGCTGGACCTCGGGCGTCGAGACGACGACCGGCCCGCTCGGCCAGGGGGTCGCCACCTCGGTCGGGATGGCGATCGCCTCGAAGTGGCAGTCGGCCCGCTACGACTATCCCGGCTTCGAGCTCTTCGACTTCGACGTCTACGCGATCGCCGGCGACGGCTGCCTGATGGAGGGGGTCTCCGGCGAAGCCGCCTCGATCGCCGGCCACCTGAAGCTCGACAACCTCTGCTGGATCTACGACAACAACCACATCACGATCGACGGCAAAACGCACCTCGCCTATGACGACGACGTCGCGGCTCGCTTCATGGGCTACGGCTGGAACGTGACCCGGGTTGGCGACGCCAACGACACCGACCTGATCGCCACCGCCTTCGAGGAGTTCAGGGGCGAGGAGACCCGCCCGACGCTGATCGTCGTCGACAGCCACATCGGCTGGGGCTCGCCGCACAAGGTCGACACCCCCGAGGCGCACGGCGAGCCCCTCGGGGAGGAGGAGGTGCGCGAGACCAAGCGCGCCTACGGCTGGCCCGAGGACGCTCAGTTCCTCGTCCCCGAGGGCGTCAGCGAGCGCTTCGCGGAAGGGATCGGCAAGCGCGGCCGCGAGCTGCACGCCGAGTGGGAGCGCCGCCTCGGCTATTACGCGAAGGAGCACCCCGACCTCGCCGCCGAGATCGAGGCCCAGCAGAAGCGGCAACTGCCGGACGGCTGGGACGCCGGCATCCCCGATTTCGACGCCGACGAGAAGGGGATCGCGACGCGCAAGGCCTCGCAGAAGGTGCAGAACGCGATCGCCGCGCGCCTGCCCTGGCTGCTCGCCGGTTCGGCCGACCTCACCGACTCGACCTCGGTGCGGCTCGACGGGACGACCGACTTCGAGCCCGGCGCCTACGACGGCCGCCAGCTCCACTTCGGCATCCGCGAGCACGAGTCGGCGGCGATCTCCAGCGGCCTCGCGCTGAGCAAGCTGCGCCCGCTCTGGTCCACCTACCTCACCTTCTCCGACTACGCGCGGCCGGCGATCCGGCTCTCGGCGCTGATGGAGCTGCCGGTGATCCACCTCTTCACCCACGACTCGATCGGGCTCGGCGAGGACGGCCCGACCCACCAGCCGGTCGAGCAGCTCGCCTCGCTGCGGGCGATCCCCGGGCTCGACGTGATCCGCCCCGCCGACGCCAACGAGGTCGCCGAGGCCTGGCGGGTGGCGCTCGACCGCACCCACCAGCCCGTCGCCCTCGTCCTCACCCGCCAGGCCGTGCCGGTGATCGACCGGGCGCGCTACGGCTCCGCCGAGGGCCTGCGGCGCGGCGGCTACGTCCTCGCCGACGCCGAGGGCGGCGACCCCGAGGCGATCCTGATCGCCACCGGCAGCGAGGTCGCGCTGGCCCTCGGCGCCCACGAGGAGCTGCGCGGGCAGGGGATCCGTTCGCGTGTCGTCAGCCTCCCCTGCTGGGAGCTGTTCGAACGCCAGGACCGGGCCTACCGCGACGAGGTCCTGCCACCGTCCGTGACCGCGCGCGTCTCGGTCGAGGAGGCCTCGACCATCGGCTGGGATCGCTACGTTGGGCCAGACGGGGTAAAGATCGGAATGCACACCTTCGGCACCTCGGCGCCGCTGAAAGACGTCCAAGACAAGTTCGGCTTCACGCCCGACCGGGTGGCGGAAGCCGCGAAGGAGCTGCTCTCATGAAGCCGACCGCGAAGCTGCACGACATAGGCCAGAGCCTCTGGCTCGACAACATCACCCGCACGATGCTTGCCGACGGAACCCTGCGCGGCTACATCGAGGAGCTCTCTGTCACCGGCCTGACCTCGAACCCGACGATCTTCGACAAGGCGATCTCCGGCGGCGAGGCCTACGACCAGCACATCATCGAGCTGAGCCAGAACGGGCACGAGCCCGAGGAGGTCTTCTTCGAGCTGGCGCTCGCCGACCTTCGCGACGCGACCGACCTCTTCCGCGGCGTCCACGAACGGACCGCCGGCCTCGACGGCTTCTGCTCGCTCGAGGTCTCGCCGAAGCTCGCCGACGACACGCAGGCGACGATCGAGCAGGCGGCGCAGCTCCATGGCCGGGCCGAGCGCGACAACCTCTACGTGAAGATCCCGGGCACGGGCGCCGGCCTGCCGGCGATCGAGGAGTCGATCTTCGCCGGGATCCCGATCAACGTCACGCTGCTCTTCTCGCGCGAGCAGTACCTGGCCGCCGCCGAGGCCTACATGAGGGGGATCGAACGGCGGATCGAGGCCGGTCTCGATCCCGACGTCCCCTCCGTGGCTTCGATCTTTATGAGCCGCTGGGACGTCGCCGTCAGCGAGCAGGTTGCCGACGAGCTGCGCAACCGGCTCGGGCTCGCGATCGGGTTCCGCGCCTACCGCGCCTACCGCGAGCTGCTCGACTCGCAGCGCGTCCAGCGCCTGATGAACGAGGGAGCGCGGCCGCAGCGCCTGCTCTGGGCGAGCACCGGGACGAAGGACCCGGAAGCCTCCGACGTCCTCTACATCGAGGGCTTCGCCTCGCCCTTCACGGTCAACACGATGCCCGAGCCGACCCTGCACGCCTTCGCCGACCACGGCGAGGTCGGCGAGCTGGTTCCCGCCGACGGCGGCGACTGCGAGGAGGTGCTGGCTGAGTTCGACGCGGCGGGCATCGACGTCGACGCCCTCGCCGAGCGGCTGCAGGAGGAGGGCAAGGAGGCCTTCGTCAAGTCCTGGAACGACATGCTCGAGTCGATCGAGTCGAAGCGCGGGGCGCTCACAGGGTGAGCGACGCCGACGGGCCGGCCCTGCGGGCACGGCCCGCTTGGAAGGAGCTGGAGCGCCACTTCGGCGAGGTCGGCGACGCCCACCTGCGCGACCTCTTTGCCGCCGACCCGGCGCGCGGCGAGCGCCTCGTCGCCGACGGCGCCGGCCTCCGCCTCGACTTCTCCAAGAACCGCGTCACCGACGAGACCCTGCTGCTGCTCGGCCGCCTGGCCGAGGAGTGCGGTGTCGCCGAGCGCCGCGAGGCGATGTTCGCCGGCGAGCGCATCAACGTCTCCGAGGACCGCGCCGTCCTCCACGTCGCCCTGCGCATGCCGCGCGAGCGCTCGCTGATCGTCGACGGCGTCGACGTCGTCAAGCAGGTCCACGATGTGCTCGACCGGATGGGTTCCTTCGCCGAGCGCGTGCGCTCCGGCGAGTGGAGGGGCCACAGCGGCAAGCCGATCCGCAACGTCGTCAACGTCGGCATCGGCGGCTCCGACCTCGGCCCGGTGATGGCCTACGAGGCGCTGCGCCACTTCTCGCGGCGCGAGACGACCTTCCGCTTCGTCTCCAACGTCGACGGCACCGACTTCGCCGAGTCGACCCGCGATCTCGACCCCGCGGAGACGCTCTTCGTCATCTCCTCGAAGACCTTCACGACGCTGGAGACGATGACCAACGCGCGCACGGCCCGAGAGTGGAGCCTCGCCGGGCTGGATGGCGACGAGGCCGCCGTCGCCAAGCACTTCGTCGCCGTCTCGACCAACGCCGAGGAGGTCGCCAAGTTCGGCATCGACGTCGAGAACATGTTCGGCTTCTGGGAGTGGGTGGGGGGCCGCTACTCGATGGACTCGGCGATCGGCCTCTCGACGATGCTGGCGATCGGCCCGGCCCGCTTCGCCGAGATGCTCGCCGGCTTCCACGCGATGGACGAGCACTTCCGCGAGGCGCCCGTCGCCGAGAACCTGCCGATGCTGATGGGCCTGCTCAGCGTCTGGTACGGCGACTTCTTCGGCGCCCAGACCTGCGGCGTCTTCCCCTACGACCAGTACCTGCACCGCTTTCCCGCCTACCTCCAGCAGCTGACGATGGAGTCCAACGGCAAGCACGTGACGCTCGACGGCGCCCGCGTCGACTACGACACCGGCGCGGTCTTCTGGGGCGAGCCGGGGACCAACGGCCAGCACTCCTTCTACCAGCTGATCCACCAGGGCACCCGTCTGATCCCCTGCGATTTCATCGGCTTCATGCGGAGCAGCAACCCGCTCGGCGAGCACCACGACCTGCTGATGTCGAACGTCTTCGCCCAGAGCGAGGCGCTCGCCTTCGGCAAGACGCCCGAGGAGGTGGGCGCCGAGGGCACCCCGGAGGCGATCGTCCCGCACCGGACGATGGAGGGCAACCGGCCCTCGAACACGATCCTCGCCGAGCGCCTCGACCCTCACACGCTGGGCACCCTCGTCGCCCTCTACGAGCACAGCGTCTTCACCCAAGGGACGGTCTGGGGGATCGACTCCTTCGACCAGTGGGGAGTCGAGCTGGGCAAGGTCCTGGCGAAGCGGATCGTCCCAGAGCTGCAGGCCGAGGGAGAGCCCGACCTGAGGCACGACAGCTCGACCAACGCGCTGATCCGCCGCTACCGCGAGGCGCGCCGTGACTAACCTGCTCGCCGCGCGCGAGCTGATGGCGTTCACGCTCGGCTTCCACATCGTCCTCGCCTGCCTCGGCGTCGCCCTGCCGGCGATCGTCCTCACCGCCAACTACCTGGGGCTGAAGCGGGGCGACGAGGACGCGATGCGGTTGGCGCGGCGCTGGTCGAAGGCGATGGCGGTCACCTTCGCCGTCGGCGCCGTCACCGGCACCGTGCTCAGCTTCGAGTTCGGCCTGCTCTGGCCGCGCTTCATGGAACGCTTCGGCGACGCCTTCGGCATCGCCTTCGCGATCGAGGGGATCTTCTTCTTCACCGAGGCGATCTTCCTCGCGGTCTACATCTATGGCTGGAAGCGGCTCTCCGGCTGGGCCCACTTCTGGTCGGGCGTGCCGATGGTGATCACCGGCGTCGGCGGCGCCTTCTCGGTGGTCACCGCCAACTCGTGGATGAACCAGCCGCAGGGCTTCACCCTCGACGCCGCCGGCAAGGTGGTCGAAACCGAGCCGTTGAAGATCCTCTTCAACCCGGCCTGGGGCTACGAGGTGCCCCACATGATCCTCGCCGCCTACATGGTCGCCGGCTTCCTCGTCGCCTCGATCTACGCGGTCGGCATGCTGCGGGGGCGGCGTGACCGCCTGCACCGCCTCGGCCTGCTGATCCCGCTGACGATCGCGCTGATCGCGACGCCGGTCCAGCTCTTCGTCGGCGACACCGCGGCACGTTCGGTCGCCGATCATCAGCCGGCCAAGTTCGCCGGGATGGAGTGCATCCAGGAGACCGGCACCGACCAGACCGAGTACCTCGGCGGCGTCTGCACCGCGGATGGGGTGAAGGGGGCGATCCCGATCCCCGGCCTCGACTCCTTCCTCGTCGGCTTCAGCACCGATACGAAGGTCACCGGGCTGGAAGACATCCCGCCCGACGAACGGCCGCCGGCGAACACGCTCCTGCACCTCTCCTTCGACGCGATGGTCGGGATCGGCACGGCGCTGCTCGCCCTCGGCGCCTGGCTGGCGATCGCCTGGTGGCGACGGCGCGACATCCCGCGCACGCCCTGGTTCCTGCGCGCCGTCGCGATCTCCGGCGCGGCGTCGATCCTGGCGCTCTGGTGCGGTTGGATCGTCACCGAGGTCGGGCGCCAGCCGTGGATCGTGCAGGGCTACATGCGCACGGCCGAAGCTGTGACGCAGGCGAAGGGGATCTGGTTCGTCTTCGCCGCCGCGATCCTGCTCTACACGGCGCTCGGCGCCGGTGCGATCCTCGCCCTGCGCACGCTCTCGCGGCGCTGGCGCGAGGAGGACGAGGAGGAGGCAGAGGGAGAAGTCCCATACGCGCCGCGGGAGCTGCCGGCATGACACGGGCCGACGTCGCCGCCGCGATCCTCCTGACCGGCGCGACGCTCTACGCGATCTTCGGCGGCGCCGACTTCGGCGGTGGCTTCTGGGACCTGGTCGCCGGCGACGCCGAAAAAGGCAGGCGGCCGCGCGCCCTGATCCAGCGCTCGCTGACGCCGGTCTGGGAGGCCAACCACGTCTGGCTGATCTTCATCCTCGTCGTGCTCTGGACCGCCTTCCCCGACGCCTTCGGGGCGATCATGTCGACGCTGTACGTGCCGCTGACGCTGGCCGCCTTCGGCATCGTCCTGCGCGGCGCCGGCTTCGCCTTCCGCAAGCCCTTCCGCTCGCTGCAGGCGCAGCGGGCGATGGGCGCGACCTTCGCCCTCTCCTCGGTGCTGACGCCGTTCTTCATGGGCGCCGTGGTCGGCGCGATCGCCGCCGGCAACGTCCCGCCCGGCGGCGGCGACGCCTTCTCGAGCTGGCTGGCGCCCCTGCCGCTGCTGACCGGCGCGATGTTCGTCGCCAGCGGCGCCTACCTGGCGGCGGTCTTCCTGGTTGGCGACGCGCGGCGGAGCGGCGAGGAGGACCTGGAGAGCTACTTCGCCCACCGCGCGCTCGGGGCAGCCGTCGTCGCCGGCGCCTTCGCCGTCGCGGGCATCTTCGCCCTGCACTCGGAAGCGCGCTACGTCTTCGACCGGCTCGTCGACGAGGGATTGCCCCTGGTGATCGTCTCGGGACTCTGCGGCGCCGGCGTGCTCGCCTCGCTCCTGCGCGGCTGGCGCCGACCCCTGCGGCCGCTCGCCGCGGGCGCGGTCGCGGCGGTGATCTGGGGCTGGGGCATCGCCCAGTTCCCCTACCTGCTGCCGACCTCGCTGAAGATCACGCAGTCGGCGGCGCCGCCGGACACGCTGGGCGCCGTGATCGTCGTCTTCCTCGTCGCCGCGGTCGTCGTCCTGCCCGCCCTCGGGCTCCTCTACTGGCTGAGCCAACAGGAGCTGTTGGGTGAGTAGCGATATCTCCGCGGTCCGCGCCGTCCTCTTCGACATCGACGGGACGATCCTGGTCACCGGTGGGGCCGGGGGAGTGGCCTGGCAGCGCGCCTTCGAGGAGCTGCACGGGGTCGAGGCCAACGTCGCCGAACGCACCGACGCCGGCATGACCGACCCCGAGATCGCCGCGATCGTCTTCCGCGAGGCGGTCGGTCGCGAGGGCACGCCGGAAGAGCGCGCCCGGGCGATCGGCTGCTACCTCAAGCACCTGCCGGACGCGGTTGCCGAGTCGCCCGGCTACCTGGTGATGCCGGGCATCGAGGATCTGCTCGACCGCCTGATCGACTCCGGCCACCTGCTCGGCCTGGTCACCGGCAACATCGAGGCGGCCGCCCACATCAAGCTCTCGCGCGCCCGGCTCAACCGCTTCTTCAGCTTCGGCGGCTACGGCTCGGATTCTGCCGACCGAACCGAGGTGACGCGGACCGCGCTCGGTCGCGGCGAGCTGGTATCGGGCGGCACGCTGAGCGACGGCGCCTGCATCGCGGTCGGCGACACGCCGCGCGACGTCGCCGCCGGCCAAGGCGCCGGCATCCGCGTCGTCGGCGTCGCCACAGGCCGCTACTCGGTCGCCGAGCTCAAACAAGCTGGCGCCGACTGGGCGCTCGAGACCGTCGAATCCAGTTTTCCGGCGTAACTGGCGACTTACTCGGCATATAGCCGAGTAAGTCGCCAACACGCGGATCACGCCAAGCTGCAGCGCACTTGGTAGATGCTGAGGAAACCGGTCTCGAATCCCCGCCGGGCCATGCGCAGGTAGAGGCGCCAGACGCGGACCCGTTCCGGTCCGGCTAGCCGCGTCGCCTCGTCGAGGTTCTCGTCCAGCCGCCGCGCCCAGTGACGCAGCGTCTCGGCATAGTCGGCGCCGAACTCCTCGACGTGGCGGATGACGAATCCCGCCCGCTCCAGCGCCAGCAGCACGCGCGAGAGGTGCAGCGGTTCGGCGTCGGGGAAGACGTAGCGCTCGGAGAAGGGGCCGGCCTCGGGGTCGGTGTGGCGCAGGCGGGCGATGCCGTGGTTGAGCAGCCGCCCGCCGGGCTCGAGCAGTCCGGCCAGGGTGCGGGCGTACTCGTCGATCTGCACCTCGCCGACGTGCTCGACCATGCCGATGCTCGAGATCGCGTCGAAGCGCTCGCCGGCGAGATCGCGGTAGTCCATGACGCGGATCTCGACCCGGTCGGCGACGCCGGCCTCCTCCGCCCGCCGCCGCGCCCGTTCGGCCTGGGGAGGGGAAAGGGTGATGCCGACGACCCGGGCGCCGTGCTTCGTCGCCGCCTGCAGCGCGAAGCTGCCCCAGCCGCAGCCGACGTCGAGCACCCGCTCGTCTTTCTTCAGGGCCAGCTTGCGGCAGACCATCTCCAGCTTCTCCTCCTGGGCGGCCTCGAGCGTCTCGGCGCCGCGGGAGAAGATCGCGCAGCTGTAGGTCATCGACTCGTCGAGGAAGAGCGCGAAGAAGTCGTTGGAGACGTCGTAGTGATGGCGCACCGCGGCGGCGTCGCGCTCCTTACTGTGGCGCCGCCCGCTCGGCCGCAGCTCCGCTGCCGGGCGCTCGGGCGGGCGGGTCAGGCCGGCGGCGCGGACCGCCCCGAGCAGCAGGCGCGCCTTGTCGGCTCCCTCGAGCGCCGGCGGCTGCCAGCCGTCGAGCACTTCGATCACGCCGTCGATGTCGTCGACCTCGATGTCGCCGGCGACGTAGGCGCGGCCGAGGCCGAGCTGCCCGGGGGCGCGCAGGACGTGCGCGGCGGCCCTTGGGGAGCGGACGTGGAAGGTGGGCCCCGACCCGTCGCTCGCCGGAAGGCGCGTGCCGTCCCAGAACTCGACGGCGAAGGGCCGGTCGGGAATCCTTGCTTCGATCTCGCGGCGCAGGGTAACCGTACTCGCGAACGGCATCTGCGAAGCATATGATCGTCTACTCCCAATGGCAGGCGCGGGTCCTCTTCCCTCAGACATACAGCCGGTCGCCAACGAGACGCGCGACCGCATCATCACCGGCTTGGTGACGCTCGTCCCCTTCCTCGCCCTCGGCTTCGCCGCCTGGCAGGTCTGGGGCGCGGCTCTGCACTGGAGCGACGTCTTCCTCTTCGCCGGCATGTATCTGCTGACCGGGCTTGGGATCACGGTCGGCTTCCATCGCCACCTCACCCACCGCAGCTTCAAGACCACGAAGTGGCTGCATGGCTTGCTGGGGATCCTCGGCTCGGCGGCGATCGAGGGCCCGGTGATCTCCTGGGTCTCCGACCACCGCAAGCACCACGCCTTCTCCGACGAAGAGGGGGACCCGCACAGCCCGCACGTCGACCACGGGCACGGCTGGTCGGGAGCGATGCGCGGCCTCTACCACGCCCACATGGGCTGGCTCTTCATCCACACCCAGCGCGGCAACAAGGAACGCTTCGCGCCCGACCTGATCGCGGACCCCGTGATCAGCTGGGTCGATCGCACCTTCCTGCTCTGGGCGATCGGCGGACTGCTCCTGCCGTTCGCGCTCGGCTGGGCGATCGGCGGCACGCTCTTCGCTGGCGTCACCGGCCTTCTCTGGGGCGGCCTCGTCCGAGTCTTCGTCCTCCATCACTTCACCTACAGCATCAACTCGCTCTGCCACGTCTTCGGCCGGCGCGACTTCGAGACGACGGACCAGTCGCGCAACCTGGCGCTGATCGCGATCCCGACCTTCGGCGAGGCCTGGCACAACAATCACCACGCCTTCCCCACCTCCGCCACCCACGGCCTCGGCCGCTGGCAGGTGGACATCTCGGCGCTCGTCATCGACAGCCTCGAGCGCGCCGGACTCGTCTGGGATGTGGTGCGAGTCTCACCCGAACTTCGGGCGTCTAAGGCCGTCTGACCAGACAGCCTTAGGGCGCTTCGTCGGCTTCGTACCAGTCAAGCCAGCCGCCGCAGGCAGTCGCCAGCGGCACGACGCGGTGCGCGCGCGCCGGCACCGCGACCAGCTCGCCCAGGGTCGCCTTGCCCGTGTAGCCGGTGAGCCGCTGCAGCCAGGTGGCATCGGCGGCGGAGATCTGGAAGCGGACCGGACCGCCGGGGCTGAGGATCGTCCCCGCGGGCCAGGACTGGCCCTCGTTGGCGAGGCTGATCGTGTTGGGGCGCTGTCCGTCGAGGGCGGCCGGGAGCCGGAGCGAACGGTCGAGGCCGGGGGCCGTCAGGGTCAGGCCGAAGGGCGAGAAGTACTGCAGTGAGAGCAGCCAGCGACCGGGCGGCAGGTTCAGGGCCTGTGAGGCGCTCTCGCCGGTTTCCAGCGTCGGCGACGGGCTCCAGCGGCTCTTCTGGCCGATCGCGGCGCCCGGGAAGAGAGAGGCCCTGCCGGGGTTCGCGGTGAGGATGCGCAGCTCCGGCGCGGCGCAGTCGGCGTGGGCGGCGGGCTCGGTCCCCTCGAGCAGCACGTGGCGATCCTCCGGCGTCGGCCCGGTCCGCTTCCAGAGGGCATAGGAGGGCGTCGTCGCGATGCGCCTGAAGTTGGGCGGCGCTTCGCTGTTCCACGCGGCGCGCCCCGTGATTACGTAAGGGAAGCTGTCGAGGGTCGCATGCGAGAAGGAGTCGAAGTCGATCGGGCTGTAGGCGTCGCCGGTGTCGAAAGGCTTCTCGGGGCTCGGCGCGACCTGGGCGTCGGGGAACTCGACCAGCGGCACGTGCGCGTCCGCGCCCATCAGCTCGTAGGCCGCGTAGCGGTCCTGGCCCGCGTAGAGGACCGGTTCGCCCTCGATCTCGGAAACGAGGGACTGCAGCTCGGCGCCGTGGCCGGGCGGGCCGATCGGCGCGTCGCGCAGGACCAGCAGGCTCGAGTAGACGGCGCCGGCGACGAAGGCGACAGCGAGGGGAGCCCAGACGAGCCGGCGGGTGCCGGTCAGCTCGGCAAGCAGGGGACGGATCGCGACCAGCGTCGCCAGCGGCGCGCCGATCATCAGCGCCTTCGCCTGCGAGTACTCGCCGCTGCTCGCCAGCGAGGCGACGTAGAGGAGAGCGCAGGCGCCGAGCGCCACCGGCACGGCGAGCTCCCGCCGCCGCAGCCACCAGACGGCGCCGGCGAGCACCGCGAGGAGGCCGATCGCGATCGCGAGCCCGCTCAGCTGCGCGCCGCCGGCCGCGTTGAGCCGGTAGTTCGAGGCCGGCCAGACGCCGAGCGCCTCCGCCGGCGAGACCGGCCCGTAGGTGTTCGTCCCCGCCACGCGGTTGAAGCCGTGGACGAAGGCGAAGGGACCGACCAGCATCGCGGTCACGGCGAGGCCACCGACGATCGCGATCGCGAGCAGCGGCTTCGGGCGCAGCACGGTCCGGGCCAGGGCGCGCGGCCTCGCCGCCCGGCGGATCGCCGGGACCGTGGCGCCCCAGAGGACGAGGATCGCCAATGGCCAGGCGAGGCCGGCGAAGCTGTAGGAGAAGAAGATCCCGCTCGCCAGCACCAGCGGCGCCAGCGCGATCGGCAGCCAGCTCCTCAAACCGCCTACCGGCGGGCTGGGGTCGAGGTCGTGGAGGTAGACGGCGAAGGCGAGGACGAAGAGCGCCTCGGCCGTCTCCTTGAAGGCGCCCTGGGCGAAGTAGGAGGCGCCGAGGTATGAGATCGCGACGAGGATCGCGGCGAGCGTGCGGCGCGCCGGGCCGAGGTCGCCGAGCGCCGCGATCGCGGTCAGCGCCGTGAGGATCCCGATCGCGAAGATCTCACCGACGAAGGCCTGTCCCAGGCCGATCCCGGGCAGGGCCGCGACGGTCGCGGCGAGCGCATGCGGCCCGAGCGGATATCCGGCTTCGGGAGTGGGGCCGAGCCCGCTGCGCAGCCACTCCGCCCAGGCCAGGTGCAGACCAAGGTCGTTGTTGAAGCCGACGCCGAGCAGCCCCCAGCGGGCGCTGATCGCGAAGGGGATCGAGAGGATCGCGGCGACGAGGACGGCGACGAGGATCCCGAGCAATGGCAGGCGCCGGCTCCCCCCGCGCCACCAGAGCAGGAACCCCGCGCCGGCGACCAGGGCGACGACTCCAATTGCTGCGCTGGTCCCGTGCCCCGGCGCCCGCGCCAGGAAGCCGGCGACCGTGAGGATCGCCGCGAAGCCGGTTACCGGCGCCAGCCAGGCGCGCGCCCCGTGGTCCCCGGCGAAGCCGAGCACGGCGCGTCCAACCAGCAGCGACGCGGCGCAGATCAGCGCCGCCGAGGCGTAGGTCCCGATCATCAGGGGCGGAAACTATGGCAGCGGCCCGGCGGAGGGCTGCGCCGCCCTCAGTACTTGTCCGCCGCCCGCTCCAGCGCCTCGCGCAGGTTCTCCCCCCGCAGCGGCGCCTCGTGCCCGGCACAGACGAGCGCCGGCTCCAGCGCCGCCAGCTTGCGCACCGACTCCTTCGCCTTGGCGTGGTCCCAGGCCCAGGCCGGGTGCGGGACGCTCGCCTCGCCCGGCGGCAGCGGCCGCCCGAGCCGCGCCGAGTCGATCAGGTAGACGACGTCGCTGACGATCGCCACCCGGTCGCTCTCGCGCCACAGCCCGATCAGGCCCGGGGCGTGGCCGGGGAAATGGAGGACCCGGAAGCCCGCGACCTCGTCGCCCTCGGCGACAGTGCCGTCGATCTTCACCGCGCCGCCGTCCCAGCGGCGCATCAGTGTTGGGTAGAGCCAGCGCGCCGGCGCCCAGGGCAGCTCCGAGATGTCCATGTAGGGGGCGATCGCCGCGTCGCTTTCGGCGTCGGCGACCTCGTCGGGATGGCAGTGGACCGGGACGCCGAGCGAAGGCGCCGTGCCGCGATGGTCGGCGTGCGCGTGCCCGAGCACGATCCGCTTCAGGCCGCCGAGCTTCTCGGCCGCGGCTTGCGCCTTCTTCGTCATCGCCTTGGTGCCGGCGTCGAACTGCACGACCCCGCCGTCCTCCTCGAGGAAGTAGACGTTCATCGCTCCCCGCAGGTCCCCCCGCAGCAGCCAGACTCCCTCGGCGACCTTCTCCATGATGAGATCAGCCTAATGCCCGGTCTCTGGAAGGTGGGAATGGCGGTGCTGATCGCCTGCCTGCTCGCCTCGATGGCGATCGCGATCGTCCGTCTCGCCACGACCCCGACCGAAATCCTCGGCGACGGCTTCCACGGGCTCCCCGTTCGCGCCGACGGGCGCCGCTAGTATCAGCCGCGTTCAGCGACCGAGCAAGGAGGCGGCGTGTTCACTCGCATCGTGGTTGGAACAGACGGGTCCGAGACCGCCGGCGAGGCCGTCCGCCAGGCGATCGACCTGGCCAAGATGTCGGGCGCGACGCTCAGCGTCGTCAGCGCCTACGACCCGCTCCCGCGGAGCAAGGTCGAGGGCGAGAAGGTCGACGCCCCCGAAGACGTGCAGCACGAGATCGGTCCCCGCGAGGACGTCAACCTGGTCCTCGACGCGGTCGCCGCGGCGGCCCGCAAGGAGGGGGTCGAGGTGCAGACCCACCCCGTCCAGGGCGACCCCGCCGACGCGATCCTCAACGTCGCCGAAGACTCGAATGCGGACCTGATCGTCATCGGCAACAAGGGGATGACCGGCGCCCGCCGCTTCCTCCTCGGCAGCGTCCCGAACAACGTGTCACATCACGCGCCCTGCAGCGTGATCATCGTCCGCACCACGTAGCGGGTGATCAGCCAGTGGTTGAGGTAGCCGCGGCGGCGTCGATCAAGCCGGCGCCCTGGCGGGTCGCCGGCGCGCCGAGGTCGCGGGCGGTTTCGCACAGGCGGCGGGTGACGGTCGCGACCAGCGCTTTGCCGCGCAGCTTGGCACCGGTCGTGCCGCCGGCGAGGATCATCGCCGCCACCCCGGTGACGTGCGCCGCCGCCATCGAGGTGCCGATGTAGTTGCCGGGCTCGCCGAACCTGCGGGTGCTGCGGTCCTTCAGCGTGACCTGGTAGATCGGCCCGGCTGAGACCGAGGGGCAGCCCAGCGCCGGCTCGCCCCCGCCCGGCGCGACCACGTCGACCGCGACTCCGGCCAGCGAGTAGTTGCCGATGCAACCGCCCTCCGTGGTGCCACCGACGCCGATCACGTGCGGGCCTGTGGCGGGGGGCGCGACGCACGCCTCGGAGCCCAGGTTGCCGACCGAGCCGACCGCCACGACGCCACGGCGGTAGGCCTCGCGCAGCGCTTCTTCGACCTCGGGCACCTCGCGGTTGCAGCCGAAGTTGAAGCTCATGTTGATCGCGTCGGCGCCGTGGGCCACGGCGAAGCGGATGCCCCTGGCGATCTCGTCGGCGCGACCGCGCCCGTGGCGGTCGAGGACCCTGACCGGCATCAGCTTCGCCCGGTAGGCCAGGCCCACCAGGCCGATGCCGTTGTTCGTCTTCTCGGCGATCGTCCCGGCGACGTGGGTCCCGTGCCCGTTTTCGTCGAGCGGGACCCGGTCGTTCTGCACGAAGTCGTAGCCGGCGACGAACTGACGGAACCTGAAGTCCGGGCTGCGCACGAACCTGGGCTTCTTGCTGCGATAGGCGATGCCGGTGTCGAGGACGGCGACGGTGACCCCGACCGCGCCGGGCCGGCCCACGCGAGCGAGGTTTTCCCAGGCGCCGACGGCGTCGATCCCGCCCGGGGAGACCGGCAGCAGCGGCGCCGGCGTCCCCTGCCAGGGAAGGAAGTTCCACTGCTTGTCCACCCAGCCGCCAGGGGGTCCCTGCGGCAGGGCGATCGTACCCGGGTCGTTGGGGACCCAGGCATCGCTCTGGGACTTGACCGCGGAGGCGGTGGCTATGTAGTCGGGCGCGGCATAGGCGACGTGGGGCCGCCGCCGCATCGCGACTGCCGCGCGACGGACGCCCACCCCGTCGGGCAGCGACAGCGTTCGCGCGCTCTGCGCGCCGCGGAGCTTGACAACGAGCCGGTGCGGGACGAACCCGTGCGCGTCGCCGACCCCGATCGTCGCCGCCGCCGTCGCGGAAGAGAGAGCGAAAACCGCGAGCAGGGTCGCGGCGGCGGCGATCGGAAGGCGTCGGTTCATCTTGCTCTGCGCTCGCGAGGTCCCTGCGCCCGGCGAACCCATCCCTTGAACACCGATCCGCCGGGGAAGTTGTTGGTGCACATACTCTCCGATGGATGGAAGCGGCTGCAACCACGGGTGAGCACGAGGAGCTGATGGCGCTCGCGATCGAGCAGGCCCGGAGGGCGGAGGAGCACGCCGACGTGCCGATCGGGGCCGTTATCGCCCGCGGGGGAGAGCCCCTTTCCGTGGCCGGGAACGAGCGCGAGCTGCGTGCCGACCCGACCGCCCACGCCGAGATCCTCGCGATCCGCGCCGCCGCCGAGGCGCTGGGCGGCTGGCGCCTGCCGGATACGACGCTCTACGTCACCCTCGAGCCGTGCGCGATGTGCGCCGGAGCGATCGTCCTCGCCCGCATCCCGGCGGTCGTCTACGGCGCCGCCGACCCCAAGGCGGGCGCGGCTGGGAGCGTCCTCGACGTGCTCGGCGAGCCGGCGCTCAACCACCGCCCGGCGGTCACCGCCGGCGTGCTCGAGGCCGAGTGCGCCGCGCTGCTCTCGGATTTCTTCACCGCCCGCCGCGGCTGAGAGCCAATACCCTTGAGGGGACCCGGAGAGGTGTCCGAGTGGCTTAAGGAGCGCGACTGGAAATCGCGTGGGCGGGGTTAACCCGCCTCGTGGGTTCGAATCCCACCCTCTCCGTCGAATTCGACGTCGCAGAAAGACGGCCCCGCGGGGCCGTCTTTTGTTTGGCGAGGCCCGGTCCGGCCCTTACTGATAGGTTTTTCTCGATTATTTTGAATATGTTCAAACGAGGCGACACTCGTTTGCTGGGCCAAGCGCGGTGCCTCATTCCAAAGCAAAGGTGAGACGTTGACTAAACGAAGGCGCACGGTTCTCGTCGCTTCGATCACGGCGGTGCTCTGCGTGCCGGCGGTCTTTGCCATCGCACATGCGGCAGAAGGCAACGGGGCCAACGACGTCAACACCGCGACCCATGACGATCCCGATCCGGCGACGGATCCGCGGCAGGAGTACGAAGCTCTGGACAGGGCACATGGCGAGGGGAATGCCGCGGACGAGAAGAGCGCCAGCGAAGCCATGCGCGACGAGATCCTGTCGCGAGTCACGCCCGAACAGCGCGAAGCAGCCGAAGCGACGGCTCAGCAGCCCGGTGTCCCAGCGGGCACGCACACCTACATTCCGAAGTCGATGCCCAAGGCGGTCGTCGAACGGTGCGAAGCCGAACTCAAGGAACGCGAGGAACCGCTCTGTGAGCTGATCGTCCTCCACGCCGAAGGCAGGGTTCGCTCTGGCGCCTTCACCCTCGAGGAGCAGAACGAAGCGCTGAGGGGGGCCGAGTAGATGAACGCCATGGCGCAGCCGGTCAGGGGGAGAGTGGCAATCCTCGGGGTGTTTGCGGCGCTCCTGATCTCTTGGTCCTGTCTCTTCGGAGGTACGGCCACGGCCGCGGAAATCAACTGCTCGCATGCGTACGAACTTTGCTTAGGAACAGGTTCGGCCGACGACATCTTCGGCTGGAGCAACCAGAACGAAATCGTCGCCCGCGCCGGGCGGGATCATGCCTGGGGCTATGCCGCCATCGATTGGATCTTCGGGGGCGAAGACGGCGATTCTCTCAACGGGGGCGAAGGCGGCGACGTCGTGAAGGGGGAGAGCGGCAACGACTCCTATTTCGAGCTCGGCGGTAACTACGGCGTCTACGGCCAGTCCCAGAACGACGCCGTCGAAGGGAACGTCGGTCGCGATTTCCTCGAAGGCAATCAAGGCGCCGACGGCTTGTACGGTGGCGATTCCGCTGACGTCATGTTCGCCGAGGACGGAGAAGCGGATACCGTCAACGGCGGCGCCGGGGAAAGCGGCCATACCCAGCCGTGCTACGTCGACGGCTACGACGCCTGGACGGCCTGCGAACCGTTCTGAGGACCCTCGTTTCCGTACCGATTTGACCCAGGCCTGCCGCCGTCAGGCGGCTGCCGCGGCCTGGGGCATCTGCGCCGGCAGCGGGACGACGATCGTTTCGCGGTCGCGCCCGGGGACTGCCGGTTGCTCGCCGCGCAGCTGCTCGTGGCTGCAGACCACGTAGCACCACTCCATCAGCAGCATGCGGGAATCCGGGTCCATCTCCTCGATCGTGGCGCCGACGAGCTGGCGCCCCTCCTCCTCCCGACAGGAGCGCACCTGGACCCGGGCGGCGATCTCGTGCCGCTCGCCCGCTGCGTCGCGCAGCTCGAGCAGGACCTCCGGGGTCGAGCCGACCGCGAGCGGGGCGTCGAGGACGAGCCCCATTCCCGACGCGCTCGCGTCGACCAGCCGTCCCGCGACTGCCCCCTCCTCGTCGAAGACCCGCGCGGGCGCGTCGCCCTCGAGCCGGTAGACCAGGCGCCGCTGCTGGCGGCGGCCGACCGCGAGCAGCGTGCGCCCGACGCGGCGCAGCTCGATCAGCCCCAGCAGGGGGACGACCACGGCCGCGATGCCGGGCAGGTCCGGCAGGGGGCCGACGCCGGCCAGGTCGAGCAGGCGCAGGAGGGTTCCCCCGGCGAGGACCAGGCCGAAGGCGACCACGAGGTGGAGCTGGCGGACGGCCTGCAGGCCGCCGTCGCCCGCGCCCTGCTTCGGGGTCACCTTGAAGGCGGTGCGGCCGGGACGGACGGCGCAGCGCAGCGCCCGGGTGAAGATCTCCATCGTCAGCAGCTCGTAGTGGGCTGTCTCGCCGATCCGCATGTAGCCGCGGGCCAGCGCCGTGCCGGCGGCGAGGTTGAGCGTCACCGCCGGCAGCCAGAGCGCGGCGAGCGCCACGACGCTCACCTTCATCGGCAGCTCCCCGGTCCAGAGGACAAGGCCGAGCGTCGCCAGGAGCAGCAGCCGCATCGGCGGCGCCAGGTAGGCGGCGAGGCTGGTGAAGAATGAGAGGCGCTGCAGCGGCCGCAGCTCCCGCGCGCGCAGCGGCGACTCCGGCAGCGTGAAGACGGCGAGGTTGCCCCGCGCCCAGCGGTCGCGCTGCAGGAGGTAGCCGGCGAGGTCGTGCGGCGCCAGGCCCTGGACCAGCACCTCGTCGTGGTAACGCGTTCCCCAGCCGTGGCGCTGCAGGCGGATCGTCGTGTGGAAGTCCTCGGCGATCGTCTCGGTCGCGACGCCGCCGATGTCGAGCAGGGCCTGGCGCCGCATCAGCGCCGAGGACCCGCACCAGTAGGCGGCGCCGTGGCGGTCCTTGCCCGGGCAGACGACGCGGTAGAAGAGCGACTGCTCGTGGCGACCGACGACGTAGTGCTGCACCGAGTCGTGGTTGAAGAAGTCGTGGGGGCTCTGGACCAGCGCCAGCCGCTCGTCGTCGAAGTAGCCGACCATCGCGTCGAGCGCGTCCGGCATCGGCACGTGGTCGGCGTCGAGCATCAGCACCAGCTCCCCCTCGGTGCGCGGCAGCGCCGCGTTGATGTTCCCCGCCTTGGCGTGGGCGTTCTCCTCGCGGGTCAGGTACCGCGCCCCGGCGATGCCCGCCAGCTCCTCCATCTCCGTGCGCCGCCCGTCGTCGAGCAGGTAGGTCGTGTGGGGATAGGTCAGAGCCCGGCAGCCGGCAAGGGTCGCGGCGACGACCTCGACCGGCTCGTCGTAGGTGCAGACGTAGACGTCAACGCTGCGCCCGGGCGTCGCCGGGGGCCGCGACGCCGGCCTGCGCGACCAGGAGAACCAGGTCAGCGTCGCCAGCGCCCAGATGCCGTAGATCTCGGTGACCAGCAGCATCGCGAAGGCGATCGCGCTCGTCCCTTCGCCGCTCCAGCCGATCCGCCACGTCAGGTAGCCGAGGCCCCAGAGCAGCGACACGATCGCCAGCGAGCGCAGCAGCCACGGATGGCGATCGAAGTAGCGCCCGAGTCGGGTCTGCTCGCTGGCCCGCATGCGGGCCCATCGGCCTGCCCGGCCCCGCCCTTGAGTTCCGCCTAGAATCGATCTCGCTGCGCCCGGAGGGGTGCCGGAGTGGTTGAACGGGGCAGTCTCGAAAACTGTTGGCGTCGCAAGGCGCTCGTGGGTTCGAATCCCACCCCCTCCGCTTAACCGTCGGCTAAAGTCGCGAAGCTTTGAAGACCCCGTTGTGTTTGGGAACATGCAGCGGAGCAAAGCCGAGAAAGGGGTTAGCCGGTGGGGAAGAAGAGCTTTAGCGTGGCGGGTGTGCTCGTCCTGGTCCTGACGATGCTCGCGACGCCGTTCGCGCAGGCCGAAGAAGTCTCGCGGGACAGCTACAGAGAAGCGGTCGAGCCGATCTGCAAGACCAATACGGAAGCCAACAAGCGGATCCTCAAAGGCGTTCGCAAGCTGGTCAAGGAAGGGAAGCTGAAGAGCGCCGGGCTCCGGTTCGGGAAAGCCGGCGCCGCGCTGAAGAAAACCCACGGCGAACTCAAAGCCGTGCCGCAGCCTCCCGCCGACGAAACGAAGCTGGCGAAGTGGCTGGGCATGATCGGGACCGAGGTCACGCTCTTCCAGAAAGCCGCGAAGCAGCTCAAGGCGGGCAACAAGACCGGCGCCCAGGCGACCGTGATCCGGCTCACCCACAACGCGACGCAGGCCAACAACCTCGTCCTCGGCTTCGAATTCCACTACTGCCGCTTCGAACCGTCCAAGTTCACCTAGGCCCGCGGACCGCGCCGGCGGCGGCTCTGGGCTAGCCTTGGAGCCGCTGCAGGATCCGCCCAGGTAGCTCAGTTGGTAGAGCACTTCCATGGTAAGGAAGGGGTCACGAGTTCGAGTCTCGTCCTGGGCTTTCTCCTCCGCTAGGCTGCGCCTCCGTGGACTTCGCCCTGACGGACGAGCAGGAGGATTTCGTCGACGCGATCCGGCGCTACTGCGATCACGAGTGCGGCACGCCGGATCAGCGCGAGCGCCTCACCGACGGCTACACCGAGCACCACAACGCGACGATCTACAAGGAAATGGCCGAGCTCGGCTGGCTCGGGCTGACGATCCCCGAGGAGTACGGCGGCTCGGGCGGAACGATGCTTGATGCCTCGATCTTCATGGAGGAGACCTCGCGCGCCCTGGCGCCGATCGGCGGCTACGCGACGACGCTGATCGTTGCCAGCGCCACCAAGCGCTTCGGCACCGAGGAGCAGAAGGAGGAGATCCTCGGCGGCATCGCCGACGGCGCGGTCGAGGCGATCGCGATGACCGAGCCCGAGGCCGGCTCGGACGTCGGCGCCCTCAGCACCGCGGCCGAGGCGGTCAACGGCAGCTACGTGCTCAACGGCCAGAAGGTCTTCTGCTCGAACGCTCACATCGCCGACCACATCTTGGTCGTCTGCCGCACGACCCGCTCGGCCAACAAGCACGAGGGGCTGAGCATGATCTGGGTTCCGCGCGACGCCGACGGCCTCGAGGTGATCCCGATCGACACGATGGGCGGCCGCGACACCAACCACCTCTACTTCACCGACGTCGAGGTCTCCGCCGAGGCCGTCCTCGGCCGGGTCGACCAGGCCTGGACCCAGCTGATGGCCGGGCTCAACGTCGAGCGCCTGATCCTCGCCGCGACGATGCTCGGCATCGCCCAGCGTGTCTTCGACGACCTCATCGTCTACGTCAAAGAGCGGCAGCAGTTCGGCCGCCCGATCGGCTCCTTCCAGTCGCTGCAGCACCGCATCGCCGACATGGCGACCGAGATCGAGGCGGCGCGCCTGATGACGCGCTGGGTCGCCACGCTCACCGACGAGGACCCGGACCGCATGCTGCCCCGCGAGGCCTCGATGGTGAAGCTCTTCGTCACCGAAGTCGCCAAAAAAGCCGCCCTCGAAGGCATGCAGATGATGGGCGGCTACGGCTACGCCTCCGAGTACGATATGGAGCGCCTCGTCCGCAGCTCCCTGGTCTCGACGATCTACGGCGGCACCTCCGAGATCCAGCGCAACATCATCGCCAAGACGTTCGGGCTCTGAGGTCGGCATACTTCAGCGGGCAGGAGTTAGAGCGCCCGTAGCTCAGTGGTCAACGGGGTTTTAACGAGCCCCAAAGAGCGTCGGTCTTTCAAGCCGAAGGTCGAGAGTTCGATTCTCTCCGGGCGCATTCCGCGGGTTTCCAGGCAGCGCCGCGCTTTTCCCGGTGCAGAGCCGATTCCGCCGGGTTCTCTTGAATTGACGTTCCTCGTCGCTCCGGGCGATTCCGAGGCGTTCCCGGGGGTCGTGGTCACATCTTGGTTACATTGCGCGGCCTGTCCGGCGGGCGAATAGGCTGCGTGCGGATGGCGGACGAGGCACGGAAGAAGGTACGGGCGGAGGTGCGGCGCGCTCAGGCCAAGTTCGAGAGCGCCCAGGGCAAGGCAGACGAGGCGCGCAAGGCTCGACGGCAGAGCTTCGAGCTAGCCCGGAAAGCCGGTTTGACGCTGCGCGAGATCGGCGAGGCTGCTGGCCTGCACTGGACCCGTGTCGGGAACGTGCTCGGCAAGAAATAGCTGTTTGTAGTTCCCCAGCTACAAACTGCTACTCTGGCGCAGCCCAAAGAAGCGCCCCCCGGCGGCGCGCTAACGCCAACCGGGAGGCTGACCACAAGGAGAGTGGACTCCTCATGGCTGATCTAAACCCTACGGGTCGCGGCGATGCCGTCGCCCTCAAGCTGCCCGCCGATCACGTCCGCTTTCTGCGGAGCACCTTCGAAATGGCGCAGGACGGCGTCAGAGACGAGCTGCGGGACTTCCCCGAACGAATCGACTCGAACCGCCTGCACCGCGAAGAGGCCGCCTATGGCTGTCTTCTGATGGCGCTCGACTTTCTGGTGATCGTCCCCGACGCCGACGTGCGGGTCGTCGTAGGCGACTTGGCACAGGCGATCGACAGAGGCAACGAGTACGAGCGCGTGGTCTTCGAGCACGAAGCACTGCACGGACTGGCTGCGCAGCTTGGGAGAGGGGAGGGTCGGTGATCGACATCGCAGCGTGCTTCGGGAACAACCTGGCCCGCTGTCGCAGGCGTGCCGGCCTCTCCCAGGAAGACCTGAGCTATCTCGCCTCGCTTCACCGGACCGAGGTGAGCCACTTGGAGCGGGGCTTGCGCCTGCCCCGCGTCGACACGTTGGCCAAGCTGGTCGGCTCGCTCAAAATCTCCGCGGACGAGCTGCTCGTCGGGATCAACTGGACGCCGGGCGACTACCGGCCCGGCCGCTTCGTGGAGCGAGCCGAGCGATGACGCCCCTGGCACTTACGGATGAGACCAAAGCGAGAGGGCAAGGACGAAAGAGGAAGTCGAAAGGCAACTCATTCGAAGGCCAGCGAGAAGCAGCCAGCCCAAGGGCCAGCGAAAACGATCCACGGGCACCCATCCAAGGTCTCAACCAAGCCCCTCAACAGCAACAACCTCGACAGCCGACACACTACGAACCCTCCGGTTCCGTGCCTGGGCCGCACTTTGGCGATCCAGAAGGTCGTGAAGCTTCGGGGCGCCTTCAAATGGCTTCTTCGGCCGGGCCTCCGGCGGCCGATTGTGGCACCGCTTCGCGGTGCGGCGGCAGCCTGTATGGAGGCCCGGCCAGGGGGCTGACCTTCGGTCTTTTCGGGTCGACTGAGCCGACGGAATCGCTCCGCTCGATTGACAAGGGAGGTATGGAGAGGAAAGCTGAGTTCTTCACCGAGCGTTCTCTCGCTGCCTTCCTCGCCGTCTCAGACCGCACGATCCGCAACTGGATCAGAAGGGGAGAGCTGCCCTCCTACAAGCTCGGAGCCGCAAGGCGAATCGACCCCGCCGACGTTGACGCCTTCCTCGCCCAGCGAAGGGACGAGGCAGCGTGAGACGGCGCGAGGCTCCGACCAAGCGCCGCAACCCCTCCGGCGAGATCGTCTGGATGGCGAGATACACCGGCCGCGACGGCAAGCGCCACATTGCCAAGCCTCCCTGGAACGGCGGCAAGGGCACCTTCAGGCTGAAGCGCGAAGCCCAGCAGGCGATCGACGAGGCGTATGGGCTCTCCGATCGCCCCGACACGCTGGGCGAGTACTTCGCCACCTGGACTACGAGACACCCGCGCTCGGAGCGCACCAACGCCACCAACGAGCACCGGATCGGCCGCGTCCTCGAGGTCGAGATCGAGGGACTGCCGCTGAAGCAGTGGCCGATGCGCGAGCTGCGCCGGCGTCATGCGCTCGCCTTGGTCGACCACATGCTCCGAGTTCAAGGACGAGCGACTACTGGCGTCGTCGCCATCCTTCGCGCACTTTCTGCGATGGCCGAGGATGCGATCACCGATGAAGTGGCCGACCTCAACCCGTTCAAGGGCGTGCGAGTCCGCGCCAACGACCCGCGAGCCAAGAAGAAGCGCCGCCCGATCCGCGTCTTCAGCTTCGAGGAGATGCACCGGTTTGCAAAAACCGCCGACCGTTACGAGGCGATGATCCGGATCTTCACCGACACAGGGATGAGGCTGGGGGAGGTGCTTCCGCTTCGGCGAGAGGACTTCGACGGCGAGACGCTCAAGGTCTGCCAGACCGCCCACGAGGGCGTGATCCTGGAGGGGACGAAGACCGATCACGGCGAGGACGACGCCGGCCGAGTCGTCCCGGTCCCAGCAACCCTCGCCTGGATGCTCGAAGCCCAGATCCGCCTGAACGGCGAGGACTGCGAACTGCTCTTCACGACCCCGACCGGCCGCATGTGGCGCGAGCGCAACTTCTACCGCGACCTCTGGAGGCCGGCCCAGCAAGCCTCCGGCCTAGACATTCGCCCCCACGAGTGCCGCCACTCCTACGTTACCCACCTCCGCGCCGCCGGCATCAACGACGCCGACCTGGCCGCGATCGCCGGCCATCGCGTCGAGACGATGCTGGCGCGGTATACGCATGCGGTAGGCCAGAGCTTCGGTTGCGTCCGAAGCGCTATCGGCTAGGAACGAATAGAGAAGAATCTGGCAGCTCTTCAGGACAATTGAAGCGCCTGCAAATAAGCGACAAAATGGTCCCTGCACTTGACAACATCGTTAAAATCATCAGGAGCTCGTCAAAGACGAGCGGCCGCAGGCACGCGGCCTGATGATTTTAACGATGTTGTCGAGTGGATCCACGGCTTTTTCTGGCTTTCTGCTCTCTCCTCCGGTAAAGTTCTTTTACCCGCGTACCGAAAGATCAAGAGATCGTTCAAGGTCAACGGTGCGCTGCCGATAGGACGCCAAATGGCACTTGCAACGGACATCCGAGTAGCCACGAAGATCGACGCCGATGATTTTGATGCCGCGCGGAAGGATGCGAAGGTCAAAGATCTTGTGCGCGACGCTCGCAAATACGGTGCTGATCTCCGCAAGAGCGGCAAAGATCACTCGTTGACTCCCTCAGGCAGCTAGCCGCTTCTTTCAAGACCTCGGTCAAAACGACCAAGGTAAGGTCCGTAGAGCGGGAGATAGAGGCGGCGAAGAACGCCGCCATCGTCTTTGGTCTGAGAGTTGCGGAGGCCCTTCTGCCTCCACATTTCCTGGGTCTCAAGGTCGAAGGGGTCTAGGGTCAGGATGGCGTTTCCCTGCAACCTGGCCACGAGGGTTGCCACATAGATCGCATGTCTCAGTGCCTGGCTGCCTGCGCCGGCTGGTGCCCGCCGATCTCTCGCTATCCACTCCACGTGGGAGGAGCCGAACCTCGCACTGCCGCCACCTATCTGCGCTTGGTGCTTTTCGGACGTGATGATGGCCTCCCCTGAACTCAAAGCATAAAACGCGGCCACATGGCTATCAACGACCAAGATGCGGGTTACACATGACGTTAGCTCAGCCGACTTCTCGCGGAACCATTCGGTTCCCTCCGTAGCCGCCGCTTCGTTCTTTGAATAAGCCTCGAAATTCGCAACAGCAGGTACGAACTCGGGGTGTTCCTCGGCTACCTGCAGGTTCCACTGGAACCACTCACCATTGCGCAGATCGTCCGCGTTGAGCTCCCAAGTGTCGTCCGGCACTGCTCAATCCTTTCTTACGGGCGTGGCTTCTCAGGTCTCGGCCGCTAGCTTCACGAGATCTGC
>Ga0207651_10000166_pt1 | contig 28419 bp, 30 predicted proteins | sample KBSM23metaG_FD_184328 | JGI IMG/M metagenome (GOLD analysis project Ga0207651, IMG submission 184328) | Miscanthus rhizosphere microbial communities from Kellogg Biological Station, Michigan, USA - KBS M2-3 metaG (SPAdes) (version 2) | ecosystem: Host-associated > Plants > Roots > Rhizosphere >... | reverse complement strand
GACGTCGGGCTCCGTCATCAGGAAGGCGGACCGGATCTCTCCGTCCATCAGCGGCTTCAGCCACTCGTCCTTCTGCTCGCGGGTGCCGTAGCGGTTGATCACCTCCATGTTGCCGGTGTCGGGCGCGGAGCAGTTGAAAATCTCCGACGACCACATGATGCGGCCCATCTCCTCGGCGCAGAAGGCGTACTGGAGGTTGCTGAGCGCCGGCCCCTCGAACCCAAAGCTGTCGTCGACCGGGGTCGCGCCGTGCGAGGGAGGCATGAACAGGTTCCAAAGGCCCTCAGCGCGCGCTTTCTCCTTCAGCTCCTCGACGACCGGAAGGACCTTCCAGCGTTCGCCCTCGCGCTGCTGAGAGTCATAGTCGCCGGTCCGCGGCCGGACGTTTGCTTGGACGAAGTCGCGTACGCGGTCGCGCCACTGGGTCTCTGCTGGTGCAAGGCTGAAATCCATGGGAGGCCGCCTATCAGCAACAGTGTCAGTTGGCTATTAGCGGCCAATGGACAGGCTCAAAGGCAAGGTCGCGATCGTCACGGGCGCGGCATCGGGGATTGGCAAAGCGACGGTCGAACTGTTCCGCAGCGAAGGCGCTACGGTGGTCGGCGCCGACGCAGCCGAAGGCGCGGACCTTCGTTCCGACGCGGGAAGCGAGGCGGCAGTCCGCAAACTTGTTGATTCTGTGGTGCAGCAGCATGGCGGGCTCGACGTCTTCTTCGCCAATGCGGGGATTTCGGGCGGCTTTGCGAGCATCGCCGAGCAGACCGAGGCCGACTGGGCTGAGATATTGCGCGTCAACCTGATCGGGCCGTTCCTAGCGATCAAATATGCGGCGCCGGTCATGGCGACGCGCGGTGGCGGATCGATCATCTGCACCGCAAGCGTCGCTGGCCTTCGAGCGGGCGCCGGTGGAGCGGCCTATTCCGCGTCGAAAGCGGGAGTGATCAACCTTGTCCAGTCGGCGACGCAGCAGCTCTACGGGAGCGGCGTGCGCGTGAACGCGATCTGCCCCGGCCTGATCGAGACCGGCATGACCAAGGGCATCTACGACATGGCTCGCGCTTCCGGGCAGGAAGAGCGGCTGGGCGAGCTCAACCCGCTCAATCGCGGCGGCGAGCCAAGCGAAATCGCCCAGGCGGCGCTGTTCCTTGCCTCGGACGAAGCGAGCTACGTCAATGGCGCGGCGCTAGTCGTCGATGGTGGGCTTTCGACCAGTCATCCGACCGCCCGGCGCTTCGATTTGCGGATGCTCTAGCACGCCATTTACCCCACCCAGGGGGCACTGGAATGATTTCTCAGGGCGTCCCGGAACGGGTTGCGCGCCCGTAACAAGCTGGATTTTGGTTAAAAAACTGTTTACCGCGTTTACCCCGAGTCGGGTTACCGACTTAACATGGGTAAACTGCGTCGCCGGGGCTAACCGCAACGAAGACGCGAGTGGGGGTGATCACTCAGTCACAGTGGCACCAAAATCCCCCTTCATGGGGCAACGGAAGGGATTTGGTTATGCGACGCGTTTTAATGGCAGCAGCGGCCGCTGCGGCGATCGGGGTTACGAGCCCGGCCTATGCGGCAATCCAGCTTTCAACTTACAACGGTCCGGACCTGGTCACGATGATCAAGGCCAGCAAGACCAACACCCAGAATGATCAGTCTGTGGTGTTTGGTACGACCGATAATGCGGGCAACGGCTCCAACGTGCAATTCACGGGCCTTAAAGCCGATGGAACGACGGGGACCACGATCCACATCACCGACGGCGCGGGTTTCGCGTCGATCACGGACAATGTGAATCCGCAGGATCTCTACCAGCTGATCGTCGACGTGACGGATCAGACGTTTACGCAGTTCATGTTCAGCATCCAGCTGCTTAACGATGGCAACGTCACGGTCTTCTACATGCTGGATGGGTCCGCTACCTGGGTCGAAGCTACGCCGAACGGCGGTTATGCGCAGAAGGCCAACGGCAACAACACCTATCTGTTGCAGGGCGGCGTCTTCTCGGCGGTGAAGGTCGTCTCCGACAGCCCGTTCAAGGAGTACAAGCAGAACTCCATCACCCTCGGGAATATCGCCATTCCTGAGCCGGGGAGCTGGATGCTGATGCTTCTGGGCTTCGGCGGCATGGGCGTGGCGCTTCGCCGCGGCCGTCGTCGCAGCAAGCCGACGCTGATGCAGATGGCCTGAGCGCAACTGCCGGTCGCTTATCGCGCTAAGCGAGGCGTATCGGCTGGGAGTTGCCCCGAGCCTATTAGGTCTCGTTTAGGAGGGGCCCGTCCTACCGGCGGGCCCCTTTTCTTTTCGCCCGTGCCGCCCGTTGCGGACATTGGTCCATGGCTCATGTAGAGCCACGCAATGACCATCGCCCTTTTCGATGCAGCGCAGGTGAATGAGCTGCTCGACTACCCGGGCTGCATCGACGCGGTGCGCAAAGCGATGACCGCATTGTCGAGCGAGCGGGCGCAACCGCTGCGGCAGATCTGGCCCGTCGGCGATGGCGAGATGTGGGGCATCATGCCGGGCGATCTCGCGGCCCTTTCGGCCTTCGGCGCCAAGCTGGTGAGCGTTTTCCACGAACCGGGCAGCACCAGCCGCACCAGGCACCAGGGCGTGGTCGTCGCCTTTGACGGCAAGACAGGCGAGGTGAGCTGCATCGCCGACGCGGAGCCAATCACCATGATCCGCACCGGCTGCGCAAGCGCCGTCGCGACGGATGCGCTGGCGCGGGAAGATAGCGAGGTGCTGGCAGTGTTCGGGACCGGGGTCCAGGCCGAGGCGCACCTCCGTGCGCTGCCGCTCGTCCGGAAATTCCGCGAGATCCTGCTGTGGGGGCGGTCGCCGGAAAAAACACGGGAGTTCGCTGAGCAGATCAGCGCTGCAATCGGCCTGCCGATCACGGCGCTTTCAGACGGTCGCGAAGCCGCGGAGACCGCCGACGTGATCTGCACGGTCACCTCGTCGAGGGAGCCGGTGCTGTTCGCCGAGTGGGTGAAGCCGGGAACGCATATCAACCTGGTCGGGTCGAGCATGCGTGGACCGGTCGAAATCGATGCCGCACTCGTCGCCAAGGCCCGATACATCGCGGATTATCGGCCGGGCGCGCTCGCGCAGGGCGCTGAGCTCGCCGTGGCGCGCGAAGCCGGCCTCATCGATGACAGCCACGTCGTCGCGGAAATCGGCGAGGTGCTCGCCGGGCGCATCCCAGGGCGTCAGAACGACGAGCAGATCACGATCTACAAGTCGCTGGGCCACGTCGCCCAAGATCTGGCCGCAGCGGCCTATCTCCAGTCGAAGTCAGCCGCCTAGGCTTACGCGGTCGGCTTCGCCGGAACCGGCGCTGGAGCAGTGCCGCAATCGCCGCTGACGTTAGTCACCACCTTGGGCGGCTTGCCCGCGCCCTGTGAAGTGACTTCCGTGGTGCGGGTACAGGTCTTCGCGCCGTTGCCAGTCGAGACGACCGTGACGGAGCTGCTTCCTTGCGGAGCGTTGCCATAAGCGGCGACGTTCATGCCCGGAGCTCCAGTGACCGGCATCCTCGCAATCGCGTCTACCTGCTTCATCATCGCCTCGATCTGCTGCTGCATGTCGAACATACTGCGGTCGAATAGGCCGAACTGTGGCAAAGGCGCCGGAACGACGGTGACCTTGGGCGCGACATTACCGACATATTCGACCCGCGCGGTCGACCCATCGGGCAGCGGTATGTTCATCGTATGAGTGTCCCGGCTCGCGGCCACTGCGGCACCGGCAATTCCGACGGCGCCCAGACCGGCCAGGACGGTCGCATATGCTTTACGCATGAGGCGTCCTCCTTTGATCTGAGATCCGGCAATTTATTTGGTGAAGCTGAACGGCAGATTTCGAGACCTCCCGGATTACAGAGCTTTAATCCGCTACAGGCCGGCGGCTCTGTAAAAGCGGCAGACCATCTCCCGCTCGTGGTCGCTCAAATGCGGGTTCCACACGTCGATGATCAGCACCGCGCGGTCGTGCTCGCTTCGGTTCCACGCCTCGTGCTCGATCGTGTCGTCGAAGACGAAGGCTTGGCCCGGGACCCAGCGGCGAGTCTCGCCTCCAACCCGGAACTCGCAGCCTTCCGGGACGATCAACGGCAGGTGGACGACACCGCGGACATTGGTGACGCCGGTGTGCGGGGGGATGTGGCTACCGGCCTTCAGGATCGAGAAGAAGACGTTGGGGGCCTTGTCCGGGATGCGGCAGATGGGGAGCGTATCCATGAGAGCGGCGGTCTTCGGAGCGCGGGCACAGGCCTGATCGAAGCGCTCGCCCTCCTTCCATAGATGGTAGGCGCCCCAGTCGAGCGAGTTGTCGAGGCCCGACCACTTGTTCGCGGGCACGCCGGGGGGGAGTGAAATGTAGGGCGTGAGGCCGGGATCGGGGTCGGCGAGGATTGCTTCGAGCTCGGCGAGGATGGTGGGCGTGGCGGCTTCGAGCTCGCTGAGCCAGGGAAACATTTCGCGGTCGAAGAATTCGTCAGCGGGCAGGAACGGATAGTGCAGCCCCTCGCAATAGTTGGTGTAGATCGGCCGCTTGCCCAGCCAGGCGTCGGCGGCGGTGCGCATCCGACGCGCGTCGCGAGTGCTGGCGCCCGCCAGCTCCGCGGCCATGGCGCCGTCAACGGCCGCGACGAGCTTGCGCTGCTGCGCCCGGGCATAGTCGTTCGCATGGGTCAAGATGCCGGCAAACTCAGGCGAGGGATCCGCGATGTTTGACGAGAGAGCGATGACTGCGGTCCAGCGCTCCGCCGCAGGCCGCTCCTCCCCCAGCCGCTCGTGAAGCTCGGCCATGCGGATGAGGGCGAGAAGGTCGGTCTGATCGATGGCGAGTGCCGCATCGAGCGCGGCGCGTTCGGCGTCGGAATCCCCGAGCGCGCGATGGGCCATGGCGAGGTTTATCCAGTGCCCGAGCTCGCGCGGCTGACGCCTGGCGGCGATCTCGAAATGCCCTGCGGCAGTCGACGCGTCCTGCCGAGCGAGAGCGTCGGCGCCGAGCCAGTTGCGCGCGGTCGGCTCTTCGCGGTCTATCGCGATCACCGCTTCGAAGTGTTTCCTCGCCTGCTCGCGGTTGCCGGTGCGGCTCGCGCGCTGCGCTTCGGCAAGATGGTGCTGGAGGTTTTCCCGCGTTTCTACCGGCATCGGCTCTTCAGGACTTGCATCGCGCGGCCTCGCGAGAGGCCGAAACCGACGACTTTCATGTCGCCGCCTCCGTCGGTGTTGATGTCGTAGGCTCTCCGCACCTCGTACGCGTTCCATTCTCCGACTACAGTATCGCCTTCAGGGGGCATGACCCCGTACTTCCAGACGCCAACGACATAGCCCTGCGGAGTATTGATAACGATCAGGGGACCGCACCGTCTTGAGTAGACAACCGGGCCTCGCGTCTCCTCAGCCATCGCGTCGGTCGCGGTTACCGTAAGCAACAATGCGAAGAGCAGCTTGCGCATGGCGTCCCCTTTACGGTCGCCTATCCTACGACCAGCTCGGCGAACTTGGCGAGATCGATATTGCCGCCGGATACGACGCACACGATTGGACCTTCGAGCGATGGGTCGCTGAGCGCCGCAGCCAGCGACAGCGCGCCCGCGCCCTCGGCAATGGTGCGCGATTTCTCCGCGATCAGGCGCATCGCATCGGCGGTTTGCTTGAGAGTGACGGTGATCGCGCCATCGGTGACGGGGCGCATCCGCTGCCACATCCGCTCTGTGACGCTTTGGCCGCCGGCACCGTCGACGAACGAGGCTTCCCAAGCAGTGAACTTCTGCGGGCCGTCTTCGCGCAACGAAAGAGCGTAGGGCGCCGCGGTTTCGGGCTCCGCGCCGAGCACCTTCGCGTCGGGCTTCTTGGCCTTTATCGCGCTTCCGACCCCGGTGATGAGGCCGCCGCCGCCGATGGCGCATATGACAGTGCGAACGTCAGGACAGTCTTCGACGATCTCGAGTCCCATCGTGCCGTGGCCCGCGATGAAGTCGTGATTGTCGAACGGGTGGACGAATGTCGCGTCGATGCCGGGGAATTCGTGACTCTCCGCTGCGACCCAGGCGCGGTCGTAGGAGACGGGCACAATGGTCGCGCCAAGCGCGCGCATGCGGTCGAGCTTGGTCTGCGGCGCGGTTTCGATCGCGACGATCGTGCACGGGACGCCATATTGCCGAGCGGCGTAGGCGACGCCCTGACCCGCGTTGCCGGCGCTGATCGTCCACACGCCGCGCGAGCGCGCCTCGTCCGACAGTGCAGCGACGGAATTGGCACCGCCGCGGATCTTGTAGGCGTTAGTCGGCTGCAGGTTTTCGAGCTTCAACCGGATGTCGCGGCCATCACCGGTGTCGATCTTCACCAGCGGCGTCCGCAAAACGGTGCCCTTGATGCGCTCACGCGCCGCTTCGATGTCCGAAAGCGCAATCGGCCGTACCGGCGGAATCATCCGACCCTCTCCTGCTTGCCCCGAACTTCCTCTAAGGCGCGCACATGAAGACTCAACAGCTCCTGAATTACGAGCGCGATCGCTGGATTGCGGGCGATGGCAACCTGGCCGAGATCCCGAGCGCGATCGACGGATCGCCGGTGGCGCTGACCGGATCGAGCGGCGTCGATTTCTGCGGCATGCTGCGCCACGCGCGCGAAGTCGGCGGCCCGGCGCTCAGAAAGCTAACCTTCCACGACCGCGCGCGGATGGTGAAGGCACTCGGCCTCGCGATCATGGTGCGCAAGGAAGAGCTGTACGAGCTCAGTTACCTGACTGGCGCAACGCGCAAGGACGGGTGGATCGATATCGAGGGCGGTGCAGGCACGCTCTTCTCTTTCTCGTCCAAGGGCCGGCGCGAGCTTCCGGACGCGCATGTCCTGCTGGACGGCCAGCTTGAAGGGCTTTCGAAGAACGGCACCTTCGTCGGCCAGCACATCTACACGCCGCTGCAAGGCGCTGCTGTGCACATCAACGCCTTCAACTTCCCGGTATGGGGGATGCTGGAGAAGCTCGCGCCGACGCTGCTGGCCGGAGTGCCGGCGATCGTGAAGCCTGCGAGCGCGACGGCTTACCTGACCGAGGCGGCGTTCAAGATCATGATCGAGGCGGAAGTGCTCCCCCCAGGCGCGATCCAGCTGATCGTCGGGGGGGTCGGCGACCTGTTCGACCATCTGACCGGGCAGGATATCGTCAGCTTCACCGGCTCGGCGCACACCGCGTTGAAGCTTCGGACGCATCCGACGGTGGTTCGGGAGTCGGTGCGCTTCGTGGCCGAGCAGGACAGCCTCAACGCCTCCTTGCTCGGGCCGGGCGCGGCGCCAGGAACGCCCGAATTCGACCTGTTCATCAAGGAAGTCGCGACCGAGATGACGGTCAAGGCGGGGCAGAAGTGCACCGCGATCCGGCGCGCGATGGCTCCGGCAGAATATTTGGATGCAGTCCAGCAGGCGCTGGCCGAGCGCCTGGCCAAGACGAAGGTTGGCGACCCCCGGGCCCAGGACACACGGATGGGCGCGCTCGTCAGCACCAGCCAGCGCGACGACGTGCGTCAGAAGATCGCCGAACTGGAGGCGGCTGGGGCGCGGATTGTGGCGGGCGATCCCAATGCCGATCCGCCGATCCCGGGCGGCGCATTCCTGCAACCCGTTCTGCTGCGCACGGACGATCCGTGGACGACCGAGGCAGTGCACGACTGCGAGCCGTTCGGGCCCGTCTCGACCATTATGCCCTACCGCGACTTCAGCGACGCGATCGCACTCGCCAACCGCGGCAAGGGCAGCCTCGCGCTGTCGCTGTTCACGCACTCGCCAGATGCAGCGCGCGAGTTCATCCAGGGTGCAGCCAGCTACCACGGCCGGATGCTGGTGCTGAACCGCGACAATGCCGCCGAGAGCACCGGGCACGGCTCGCCGCTGCCGGTGCTCGTCCATGGTGGACCCGGGCGCGCCGGAGGAAGCGAAGAGATGGGGGGCATTCGCGGCGTGAAGCATTACATGCAGCGCACCGCGCTCCAGTCATCGCCAGCGATGATCGCCGCGATCACCGAGCAATATGTGCCGGGCGCGCCGAAGCACGTCATCACCATCCACCCGTTTCGGCTAAAGATGAGTGAGCTTCACATCGGCGACACGTGGAATACGCCGAGCCGGGTCGTCACGCTGGAAGACATCGAGCATTTCGCCGAGTTCACCGGCGACAAATTCTACGCCCACATGGACGAGGAAGCGGCGAAGGCGTCCCCGATCTTCGAAGGACGGGTCGCCCACGGCTATCTGATCCTGAGCTTCGCCGCGGGCCTGTTTGTCGATCCCGATCCGGGGCCGGTACTGGCCAACACGGGCCTCGAGAATCTCCGCTTCCTAACGCCGCTCTATCCGGGCGATTCCGTGCGGGTGGAGCTCACCGTCCGCTCAAAATCGCTGAAGAGCGACGAGACTGGAGTCGTGCGCTGGGCGGTCGAGGTCTTCAACCAGAAGGACGAGCTGGTCGCGACCTACGACCTCCTGACCGAGAACGTGCCGTAACAACCGCAACGGCTTAACGATCCAATCGTTTTCATTGGGAATTCCCGACAGGAGGAGGAATCCCATGAGAGTCAGCGAAGTGATGACGCGCGACGTGCAAACGGTGCGTCCCGACCAGCCGGTTCAGCAGGCGGCGTCGTTCATGTTGAACGCCGACGCCGGTTCGATCCCCGTGACGGACGGCGACAGGCTGGTTGGTATTATCACCGACCGTGACATTGCGGTTCGTGGTGTCGCCAAGGGCTATGGGCCCGACACGCCCGTGCGCGAGCTGATGAGCAACGACGTCATTTGTGCGCGTATCGACGAGGATTGCGACGAGGTCGCCATCAAGATGAGCGAAGCCCAGGTGCGCCGCCTGCCCGTGATCGACGAGCAGGAAAGGCTATGCGGGATCGTTAGCCTCGGCGACTTTGCGCGCGAGGGCGCCATTGATACGGCTGAGCAAGCTCTAGAGGGTGTGGCCCAGCCCGGAGGCCAGCACCAGCAATAGCCCTTATCGGGCGGCGATGTCCTTGATCGCCTGATCGACGAGCTTTGCGTCCGTTCCAGCGTCGTGACGTTCGGCGATCAGGCGCGCAGCGGCCTTGGCGGCAGCGTCGGCCGCGGCGGCGCGAAGCTGTTCGACTGCGGCGCGCTCCTCGGCGGCGATCTTGTCTTCGGCCATGCGCGTGCGACGTCCGATGAGGGTCTCGGCGTCGCTCTTGGCCTTGGCGACTATCTCGTCGGCTTCGTGCCTCGCGCGCTCGAGGAGGGCCTCGCGGTCCTTGTCGGCGCTGGCCGACTTCGCCTCATACTCGGCCTTCAGCGCCTCGGCTTCCTTGCGCAGCGATTCGGCTTCGGCGAGCTGGTCGCGGATCAGCGCGATCTTGGTGTCGAGCGCCTTGCCGATCGCGGCGGGCACCTTCTTCCAGACCAGGATGGCGATCACAACGATGATCGCGATGGAAATCGCCATCGGCGCCGTCAGGAAGCCGAACGCCGCCGCCTCGGCTTCATGCCCCGGCGCTTCTGTCGTCGCAGTGGTTTGCGGCTCAGACATTCAGTTCGCCCTTCACGGCTTGGGCAGCGTCCTTGGCGTCGATTGTAAGACCGGTGAGACGAGCGACCATTTCCTGGGTCAACTCGGCGGCTGCGCTTTCGACCTCGGCGCGCGCGGACTGCACGGCCTCGCGAATCTTCCGTTCGGATGCTTCGACCTTGAGGTTGATCTTGTCTGCCGCGGCCCGAACCTTGGCTTCAGTCTCGCGCGCACTGGCCTGCTTGGCTTCATTCGACAGCTTTGCCGCCTCGGCGCGCGCGGCATCCATCCGTTCGCGCCACTCTGCCTCGGTCTGGTCGGCAGCAGCACGAGCGGCCTGCGCAGCTTCAAGGTCGGAGCCGATCTTCTGCTCGCGCGAATGCACGGTCCCCTGGATCTTGGGCAGCATCCCGCGTCCGATCACGAAGAAGATGAGCCCGAAGACGACCGCGAGCCAGAAAAGCTGCGACCACCAGATTTCAGGAAGCTGATTAAGCTGAGGCATGCCTGATCCCGTGCTCGGACGACGCGCCAGAACGCGCCCGCCCAGTGCTTCTTAGAAGACGAAAAGGATAAGCAGCGCGACGGTGAAGGCCATCAGGCCGAGCAGCTCGGCAAGCGCGAAGCCCAGGAACAGGCGGCCCTGTTGACCGTCGGCGGCCGCCGGGTTGCGCAGCGCACTGTTGAGGAACTGGCCGAACACGAAGCCGACGCCGATGGCGGCTGCGCCGGTACCAATGGCGGCAAGGCCAGCGCCGATAAGCTTTGCGGAAGCGACGTCCATGATTGAACTCCTTTGATAAATCCGTGGGTTAGTGAAGATTGATTGCGTCGCTGAGGTACAGCGACGTCAATAGTGCAAACACGTAGGCCTGAAGCGCGCAGATAAGCAGCTCGAGCGCGCCAACGCCGACGATGAAAAGAAAACTGACGATGCCGACGCCGAAACCGAGCACACTTCCGGAGGCCAGGCCATTGACGATGAAGCTGCCGAACACCTCCATGAGGATGTGCCCGGCCATCATCGCGACGAATAGTCGGAGCGCGAGGCTAAAGGGCCGCACCAGGAACGACACGATCTCGATCGGGATGATCAATGGCGCCATCCAGAAGGGCGTGCCGGCGGGCAGGAACAGCGAGAAGAAGTGCAGCCCATGACGCCAGAAGCCCACGATCAGCACCAGGCTGAAGCTCAGGATGGCAAGCACTCCAGTGATGCTGAAGTGACTCGTCGGAGTGAAGGCATGCCAGCCGGGAATAATTGCCAAAGGCAGGAGGCCGAGCGTGTTGGTGACAAGAATGAAGCTGAAGAGACTGAAGACGAACGGGGTGAACTTCTTGCCCTCGGGGCCGATATTCACCTGAACAAGGTTGTCAACGAAGCCGGTCAGTCCCTCAACCGCCATTTGCCAGCGCCCGGGAACGACCTGCCGCTTCATCCCGCCCCACATGAAGAACAGGATCACGACGAGGGTCGCGAGCATCCACGCAGCGCTGTTGGTCAGGCTAATGTCATATTTGCCGATGTGCAGGGGAACGATCGGTTCCACCGTGAACTGGTGCATCGGGTCGATCTTGCCTGCCACGCCTCGTCCTCTACGACTTTGGTCCCGAGCCTTGGCTCGGGGTATTCCTTGAGACTCGAAGTACGTTCCTGATGCCCACCGCGAAACCGAGGAAGAGCATCACCAACGTCAACCAGGGCTTTGTCCGGAACAGGTTGTCGAGGCCAAAACCGAGTAGTCCACCGCCCAGCGGACCACCGATCAAATAGCCAATGACGACCTGAGCGATCCGCATGTTGGGATCGACCTGAACGTTCCTGGTTCTCCTCGCTTCCGCCTGCTGCAAGCGGTCGAGCCGCTCATCGAGCGATTCGAGCCGCGCGTCTGGTGGAAGCTTCGGAACCTCGTCGTTCTCGTCTTCTGCCATGCATCTCTCCTGTGCGTCGCCCGTGGCTGAAATTCCAAGGGCCAAACCGGGACGAGAAACATGGCGGAAAGCAAGTCCGCCAAGGCGCCGCTCCTTTATGAACGGGGCGGCGGATAGTCAACCGCGGTGACTAGCCGGTCAGCCGCACTGCTCCGGCACTGGCTTGGGCTGGCCCGGAACCCAGCGACGCCAGACATTGTCGGACAGGAGGTAGGCCTCGCCTGGACTGAGCTGCCGGAAGAGCTGGCAGGCGGTCGCCACCCCGACCACCTGCGCGGTCACGTTCCGGCGGTCGGCAAGCTCGAGATAGAGGTTGCGGCGACGGATGTTGATCCCGAGCACCTGCCTGCGGACCTCGGCCGACGGAGCGACCGCGAACCCCATATAGCCGTCGAAACGCTCGCCGACCTGGCCGGATTGTATTGCAACCGCCAACGACGGCGCAGGCTGCGCGGCCGCTGGCGCCGACAGCGCCAGGGCGACGAGGCACGCGATCAATCTCACGGCTTGCCCGGTGCCGGCGGAAACGCCTGCGGGTTCTTGTTGATCATCTGCTGGACGTCCTGCTGCAGCCGCACCAGCACCTCCTGACGAATGGCGACGTTGAGATTGATCTCGATCGGCTTGTCCGGCGGCTTGACCGTGACGCAACTGGCCAGGGGCATGGCGGCCGACAAGGCGGCGAGCTTGAGCATGGTTCTGGTCACTTCTTTCCTCCGGGTGGTGGTGCTTGTGGTGGGGGTGTCTTGTCGATGGTCGGCCTTGCGTCGCCTTGCTGCTCCACCTTGGTGGTGTTCAGCACCTCGACCTTGAGCGCGGGTGAGTCGGCGGGGAACGGCATCACTGGGGCGATCGCCTGTGTCGGGTCCTTGAAGGCCTTGCCCATCTGAATGAGCGCGCGGAAGGGCGCGTTGATGTTCACGTTCAGGCGGATCGGTAGCTTGGCGAAGGCACCGCGGACGAATCCTGCCAACAGGCCATGGCTCGGCCCAAGCGAGACTTTGTCGACGGTCAGGCGGGTCGCGAACTCACCAGCGAGGTCACCGTCGAGGCGAATGATCATCGACTGGTAGCGGATATCGCTCAACAGGTTGACGGCGGTCCCGGCCACCAGCCCCTTGGGCTTGGTGCCGGTGTAGTGAAGACGGCCTCCGGGCGGCCGGGAGTCGAGCCGCCCGCCGACGATTCGACCGCCATTCTCGTCGAAGATCATCGGCAGGATGCCATCGAACGTGCCCGTGAGCTCGACGCCCTGGAAGCCGAGGCTGTCGATGAATTGCTTGGCATCGAAAGCCTGGAGCTCGAAGGTCAGCCGCTTCGCGCTGGGGCTGCCGAAATTCAGGACGGTTTCGCGAAGGATGAGTCGCCCGCCCATGAACGGCCATTCGCCGCGCTCGACCCGAACGAGGTTGTGGGGAAGCAGCTGGTAGTGGATCACACCGTCCGTGACGGTGATGCCGGGATTGATCGACGCCGCGGTCGCGACTTGGTGCGGGGCGCTCTCCATCTCCAGCAGGTCGACAAAGTGAATGTTGGTGCTGAAGCCGGTCACCGGGCCGAAAGGCGCGGCCAAATCCATGTTCCGCGTGGAGAAATCACCCGTCGACGTGACCTTCCCGCCCGACGACCAGTCGATCCGCCCCTGCCCTTTGACGGTGCCATTAACGAGGGCGACGACGCCCTCGGTAAGCCGCGTCAGCTGGTCGGGCTGCAAGTTGGGCCCGAAGGCGAGCCCAGGCACGTCGAGGATCGCATGGCCGGCGCCGGACGAGAGCCGGTGCTCGATATTGACGTCGCTGACGAGCGTCCCCGTCGCCGGATGATGAAGGGCACCGGTCGCGCGGACGTAGTCACCCGCGATGGTGAAATGCACATTGTCGCTTCTCAGCGGATAGAAGCGCGGATTCGGGTCCTTGTCGTTGACCATCAGCGAGGTGTCGACGACCAAATCCTTGTTGCGGTAGAGCCACTTGCCGACTCCGTCGGTCAGCAGCAGGGGAACCTTGCCGATCGAGGCTGTCGCGCCGTTGAAATCGCCGCTCCAGTCCTTGCCGAGCCGGCCGTTCAAGCGTGCCGCGTCGAACAGGATCGGCGACGTCTCGCGGCCGAGCCGCATCGCCACTTGATCGAAGCCGAACACCTGCCCGATGATCCGCGCACTGGCCGCCTGAAGATGCAGGGGCGAGCTGCCGAGGCGCCCGTCGAGCACCGGATGCGGGATGCGCGCGTTCGTAAGCACCGGGCCACTTGGCGATTTCGAAATGATCGCGCGGCCAACCGGACAGACCGGCAGGCGGGTACGGCCAAGCTGGAGCGAGCTCATCTGAAGGTAATTGAAGCTGACGATCGCGCAGCTGGTGCCGAATGCGAAGCTGCCGCCTTGGCCGACCTGGCCCTGGATGGGCAACTGCAGTGCCTGGACCTTGCCGCCCGGGAACTTGCCGTCGAGCCGCGCGACGGTGCTGAGCGCGGTCGAGTTACCGGGACCCGGCGCGAAACGGATCTGCGCAAGCGTCAGCGTCTGGCCGTTGGCGGAATAAGGCGCGACGTCGCCAACGCCGCTCATCGGCGCGCCGGCGCGCGGCTGGCGAAGGCTGACTCTCGCCTGCGGAAGTCCGCCGCCGGAAGTCTCGAGATTGCCGTCGACGCGAAGGCCGTTCGACGGCCAGTAATAAGTCACACCGCTGCCGCCAAACACCCGTGCCCGAGCGCCGCCCGGGCCGATGACATTGGCTTCGTTGATCCGTGCCGCGCCGCCGCCGGGGAAGTTCACGACGGTGATCCGCCCGGCCGAATTGAAGTTGCGCGCGGTCCTGATGACAGCATTCGCCATGCTGGTCGCGACCGGACCGATCGGCGTCTTGCCGACCGCGGTCAGGGGTCCGGTAACTCCGGCAAACATGCTCGGAGCGAGCGCGGCACTGTCCGCAGCATAATTGCCCGCCATCTCGAACGTGCCGGCCTTGCCGTTCAAATGATAACGGCCGTTGAGACGCGTGCGGTCGGCGAAGATCGTGCCCATGCGAGACTTTTGCGCCGACAACCTGACGTGTCCGGCGACATCGTTGAGCGCGCCCTTGTAGCTAATGTCCCCGACGAAATTCGCGAGGCCGTTGGCGCCGGCGACGAGGCTGGTCATCGCCATCCGCCCGCTGCCATCGATGTCGGTGAAGGCCTCGTTGAAGCTCGCCTGAGCATCGAACCGTGGCCCGGCAATGTCGAAACGGCTTGCGGGGCACGTAAAGCTTTCGGCAGTCACCGGGCCATCGATCCGAGGCCTCCGCGCGATCACGGCCACTGCCACATTGGCGCGAACATTGGTCGCTGCGCAACGGCCGGGGGCCATTCGCGGACTGACAATCGCCACCCGGCCGGCGAAACCGCCGCTGAGCTTGCCATTGCCCTGAAGCGCGATACCGACTGGACCGAAGGGTGTCGCCAACGCGATGCTGCTGTCGGCGACGTCCAACGCGAAGTCGGGCAGCGCGAAGGGCTTGTTCGACGGCGGCGGCATCATCCGGTCGATCTGGCCCCAGCTGATCCGCCCGTGCATCAGTCGCCCGCGGAGGCGGACGCCGCGGGCTACGATGCGGTAGACCTCGAAATTGCCGTTCAGCTTCAGCCGCGTTTCGATGTGCGCGAAGCGCGCCACCAGGTCGGGCCGCCTGGGGTCCCCGATGACGAGGTTGCTGACCTCCTGCGTGCGCAGGCCCACGCGGTCCAGATGATAGCTGGCGGTGACGCCGCGCCGCTCGAACTCACCTTTCAGATAATGGGTGGCGATCGGGCGGCGCTCGATCCACAGGACGGCAATCGCGGCGACGAGGACCAGCAACAGGCCGAGCGCGATGAACAGCGCGATGCGGCGGAAAGGACGCCGGCGCAGGAATATCAGGCTCTGGTCCTCTGCCGGCCCTGAGTCGTTGCTCCGCTCCATCGGGCCACTAACCCATCCAAAGCGTCACCGTTCCAGATGCGGCATGACCGCTTCCCTTGCCCGGCTGACCTGTGCTGTAACGGCGTCGCTCGGACGGTCGCCAAGAGGAAGCGGCATGGACGCGCGTGTGGGCAGTTTGGACGAGTTCGATGCAAAGGGGCATCGCGCCCGCCTGCGTGCACGGCTGCTGAATGGCGGCCCGGCCGGTTTTCACGACTATGAGCTGCTCGAATATTTGCTGACGCTGACCATCCCGCGCGTCGACACCAAGCCGCTTGCGAAGCGGCTTCTTCACGATTTCGGCGGCATCGGCCCGCTGCTTGGAGCGAGTGCGGAAACGCTGAAGCGAGAAGGCGTCAGCGATGCAGCAGTCGCTGCGCTGAAGATTGCCGAAGCGACGGCACTTCGACTGCTCGAGGCGAGGGTCGAGGGCCAGCCGGTGCTGTCGAGCTGGGACGCGCTCGGCGACTATCTGACAGCCGCCATGGCTCATCGGCGGACCGAGGAGGTGCGGATCCTATTCCTCAACGCCAAGAACATGCTGCTCGCCAACGAGGCTCTATGGCAGGGCAGCGTCGATGAGGCTTCGGTGCATGTCCGTGAGGTGATCGCCCGCGCGATCGCGCTCGGCGCCACCGCGATCATTATCGTCCACAACCACCCGAGCGGCGACCCGACGCCGTCGACGCAGGACATCCGGCTTACGCGCGACCTCGTCGAGGCGGGGCGGCACATGAAGGTGACCGTGCACGATCATGTGATTGTCGGTGCCCAGGGGCGTGCGAGCATGCGGGCGATGGGACTGATCTAGTCGCCTAGGGATTGATCGCCGCAATCCGCACAGGCCCGAGCGACGAGCATTCCTGATTGGCACATGACCGATCGAACCAGACCTCGCCATTTCCGATCATGCGCCCCTGGTCCCGGACGAGGAGCCGATTGGGGCGTTGCGCGAGGATTGCGTCGTTCACGCGTTGCGTGAAGATAAGGTCGTAGTCGACGCGGACGGCCTGTACGTCGCGATAGATGCGCGACTTCCCCCTCGCATTCACGCGAAGCGGGAAGCGGATCAGCCTGATCACCGTCTCGCGATCGTCGCTGCGAACGGCAGACTGAAGCTCGCCGAGGAAGCGCTCGTAAACGCGGTTAGGCGGCTCCGCCTTCCTCGAAAGCGAGTTCAACGCGGACGAGTCCGCCAGGTTGGGCTCCCTGATGCGCGAGCCAGTCACGACCAGTTCGTTGCCTTGCTCCGCGCTCTTCTGCGCGATCGAAGGCGCGGGCGGTGGAGGGGGTGGAGGAGGAGGTGGCGGAGGGGCGGCGGCGGGAGCGATTTCATCGCGCTCGGCCGATACTTGCCTCTCGGCCATCGGCGCGGCGGGCGCCGGAGCATTGGCCGTCGGGGCCTGCAGCTGGGGCGGAGAGATCGGGGCTGGAGTTGTTGGCTTCGACGGGACCTTCATCGCATCCGACGGGGCTTCCGGTGCAAGGTTCAGCGAGGGTACGACACTATTTTTGGCGGGAGCTTGGGCGGTTGGAGGCGACGTCGTGCCGGGAATCCCGCCATTGTCGCGGATCGAGATCAACGTCGCGGGAAGCCCAATCGCGAGTACCAGCGATGCCGCAATCGCCAACTGGACCTGCGGCCTGCGGCTCCACGGCACTCGCCTCCGCAAATCGGCGTCACCGTCGAAGCGTTGCATCGCAGCCTCGATTGCCGCGTCGCGAGCGATCTGCCGTGGCGGCGGCGGCTCGGGCAAGGTGGCGGATTCGTTGTCGGGCGGCATCTCGGAGAACTCATAGCGGCAATCGCGCTTGGGTCGAAACAGACGGGCGGGGCCGTCCCGATGGCGCTTGGGACGACCCCTTCCCTCCCTACCGCTCGAGCGAGGCCATAGTGCGGGCTCCCTTCGCGGCTCGGACGAGCTGAACGAACTCATTCCGGTAGCCGAACTCGTCCTTACCGCGCGAAGCGAGGGCGATCTTCAGCACGTCATCGTAGCTGAAGCTGCCGCTGTGCTTGCCGCCGCGCAGAAGCTCGGCGAAGCCCGCGACACCTATCGCGAACCGCGCGTCCTGCGGCGCATCCTCGAACCGCGCATACTCGGACCGGCGGTCGATCGGCGTCTCGATCAGTCGGCTGACGCTGGACTTGGGGAGCTTGTAGCGGATCCTGACATAACCGAGCTCGCTTCCTCGTGCCGCCGAGGGCGAAGCGGGTGCCGCATATCGCAGCCTGTCCATGGTTCGAGGACCACCGACTGGAACGACCTCGTACAAGGCGGTGACGGTCTGCCCTGACCCGACGTCGCCCGCGTCGACCTTGTCATTGTTGAAGTCTTCGCGATTGAGCAGGCGGGTCTCATAGCCGACGAGCCGATATTCGGAGACCGTGGCGGGATTGAACTCGACCTGGATTTTCACGTCCTTGGCGATCGGGAACAACGTCGACGTCGACTCTTCCACCAGCGTCTTCCGCGCCTCCGACAACGTGTCGATGTAGGCGGCGGCGCCGTTCCCGTTCTGCGCCAGCGTCTGCATCAGCGCGTCGTTGTAATTGCCCATGCCGAAGCCGAGCACCGACAGGAACACGCCCTTGCCCCGCTCCCGCTCGATATAGCCTTTCAGCTCCTCCTGGTTGGTGATGCCGACGTTGAAGTCGCCGTCGGTCGCCAGGATGACTCGATTGACGCCGTTCGGATCGAGGTTGGCCTCGGCCAGCGCATAGGCCTGGCGGATCCCTTCGGCGCCCGCTGTGCTTCCTCCAGCTCCGAGCCCGTCGATGACGGCGCGAATCTTCGCCTTCTGGCTGACTGGCGTCGGCTCGAGCGCGGTTCCGGCATAGCCGGCGTAAGTGACGATCGCGACCGTGTCCCGGGGATCGAGCTGGTCGAGCAGAAGGTCGAGCGATTGCTGCACAAGTGGCAGCTTGTTCGGCTCCTGCATCGAGCCCGACGTGTCGATCAGGAAGACGAGGTTCGCGTGCGGACGCGTCGCGCGGCTGATCGAATATCCCTTGATGCCGATGCGGACGAGCTTGCGCCCGGCCGACCATGGGCTCGGCATCACCGACACATTGGTGCTGAAGGGCTGCTCGGCGCTCCGCGGTGAGGCATAATCGTAGGGGAAGTAGTTGACCATTTCCTCGGTCCGGATCGCGGCCGGCTGAGGCAACACGTTTCGATTGAGCGAGGCGCGGACCCAGGAATAGGAGGCGGTGTCCACGTCGATCGAGAAGGTCGAGACCGGCTCCTCGCGGACAACCTTGAACGCATTCTCGACAACCGTCGTGAACTTGTCCCGGCCGACGTCGTGATAGGGCGGTGCCCACTGCTGATACATTCCGGGTGCCGGCGGAGGAGGCGGAGGAGGAGGCGCCATCGCCATTGAATCGAGCTCGGCCCTGGGAAGCGAATTCAGGTTCGGATTCGAGATCCTCGAGCCTGTGACGACAATATCCCGGCCCTTTTGCGCGTCGGCCACGACCGGTGACGCCACCACTCCTTCCTCGACAGTGTGCTTCGAACAGGCACCAAGACAAGCGGCGGCCAAGACCGTGCCAGCCAACAAATACGAACGGGGCATGACGGCCCTCCCTTTTCAGCAGCAGGCACAATCGCCCGCATGTCCCTTCGACGCGGCAGGCCGGGAAATCCTTGGGAGGGGTTCGAAAAAATTAATCCGGGGTGTTAGCCGCGTCGGACGAGAGCAAGCGTCGGACCTCACTCATGCGCCAGGAGACAGTCGCTTCCGCGACGCCCAGGATCTTCGCTGCCTCTGCATGGGTCAGCTGCTGGCCGGCGACCAGCACGGCGGTTTCCCGATATGCGGGTTTCAATCGCGCGATGGCGCTCTTCAGCCAGATCGCGTCATAGGCGTCGCGGCCGTCCGGCACGGCTGCCAGGCCGGCGAGGACCGTGAGCTTTTCGGTCAATCCGAGGAACGAGCGGCGCCTGCGTTTGAGGTCGCGGCAAGCATTGACCGTGATGCCGATCAACCACGTCCTGAATTGAGCGTCGCCGCGAAAGCTCCCCAGCTTGTCGACCAAGGCGCAGCAGACGTCCTGCGTCACGTCCTCGGCATCGGCGCGCGAGCCGGTCAACTGCCAGGCCAGGCCGTGGATCCGGTCGTAATGCTTGCGGAGCAGGGTCTCGAATGCATCGCGATTGCCGGCGACCGCGGCGCTGACCAGCCCTGCATCCGCATCGTCCGCCATCCTGTGCAACCGTAGCGCCCGATTTGAAGCATTCAAACGCCTCTGCTAGCCGCCTCGATCATGGTTCCTCGCTATTCTCGCCCGGAGATGACGGCCATCTGGTCCGCCGAAAACCGCTACCGCATCTGGTGGCAGATCGAGGTGTTCGCGGCCGAGGCGATGGGAAAGATCGGGATGATCCCCGCCGAGGACACGGCGACGATCCGCAAGGCTTATGACGGACAAGCGCTCGGCGAAATTGACATCGACGCCATCGACGCGATCGAGGCGGTTACCAAGCATGACGTGATCGCCTTCCTGACGTGGGCCGGTGAGAAGCTGGGGCCAGAGCGGCGTTGGCTGCACCAAGGCATGACCAGCTCGGACGTGCTCGACACGGCGCTCGCGGTGCAATTGAAGCAAGCGGCGGACCTGCTGATTGCTGATCTGGATGCGCTCCTGGCCGTGCTGAAGCGGCGCGCGTTCGAGCACAAGCTGACGCCGACGATCGGCCGGAGCCATGGCATCCACGCCGAGCCGGTGACCTTCGGCCTCAAGCTAGCGCAGGCCTATGCGGAGTTTGTACGCAACCGGGAGCGATTGGTCGCGGCGCGCGACGGCGTCGCGACTTGCGCCATTTCAGGTGCGGTCGGCACCTTCGCCAACGTCGACCCGCGGGTGGAGGAGCATGTCGCAGCGGAGCTGGGCCTCAGCGTCGAGCCCGTCTCGACGCAGGTCATCCCGCGCGACCGGCACGCCATGTTCTTTGCGACGCTTGGCGTGATCGCCTCGTCGATCGAACGGGTGGCGACGGAGATCCGCCACCTGCAGCGGACCGAGGTGCTGGAGGCTGAGGAATATTTCGCACCCGGGCAAAAGGGCTCGTCGGCAATGCCGCACAAGCGCAACCCGGTGCTAACAGAGAATTTGACGGGCCTGGCGCGGATGGTACGCGCCTATGTGACGCCGGCGCTGGAGAACGTTGCCCTGTGGCATGAGCGGGACATTTCCCACTCGTCGGGCGAGCGCTTCATCGGGCCCGACGCGACCATCACGCTCGACTTCGCGCTGGCACGGCTGACTGGCGTCGTCGACAAGCTGCTCGTCTATCCCGAGCGGATGCAGAAGAACCTGGACCGCATGGGCGGGCTGATCCACTCCCAGCGCGTGCTCTTGGCGCTGACGCAGGCCGGCCTCAGTCGCGAGGAAAGCTATTCGCTGGTGCAGCGCAACGCGATGAAGGTGTGGGAATCGGACGGTCAGCTAGCGCTGCTCGACCTGCTCAAGGCCGATCCGGACGTTTCGCAACGCCTCTCAGACAACGAGCTCAATGCCTTGTTCGATCTCGCCTATCACCTGAAGCACGTCGACACGATCTTCGCCCGGGTGTTCGGTAAGGCCTAGGCCCTTCGCAAAGCACAACATTTTTAGTGCGCTGCGAAAAACACCGGCTATTTATGTCGCTGGGAACACAGCCGGGGGGCTGATGGATACAGTCGACGAAATCGACGGCGACATGGTTGAGCAGCGCTCGACGAAGGACATGCGCATCCAGCAGGGCAGCTATCTGCTCGAGCTTTCGCTCGACTGGATCGTGCTGAGAGCGTCGGAGAACATCCATCACCTGCTCGGCGAATCGCATGTCACGCTGATCGACGAGCCCCTCGGCAAGTTTGTCCATGCTCAGGCGCTGCACGATCTCCGGAACCTGTTCTCCAGGCTGAGCGGCACGACCGGCATCGGCCGCGCCTACGCCGTGCGGCTGACCGACGATCCCGACCTCGTCGATATCGCCTTTCAGCAGGTGGATGGCCGCGTGCTGCTGGAAGCGGTGCTTTCGACCGGCTGCTTCGGCGAGTCCTTTGGAAGCGTCGGCGGCCTCATCGCGGGCCTCACGAATAGCAGTGGCCAGGCCCTGCTTGATGGAGCCGCCCGGCGGATGCGCGCTCTCACCGGCTATGACCGGGTGACTCTGAGCTGCGGTGACCAGCGGGCGGAAAGCAGCCGCGGCGCTTTTGGCGGGTCAGTTGATCCGGCGAACCTGCCGATCCTGGTTTCCGACACGGAAAACGAAGGCGTCGGGCTCTTCCCGCGCGAAGACGAGGACACCGCGGCCCATGCGGCATTGATGCGCGCGCCGGAACGAGCCGATTGCCGAGAGCTTGGGGAGAAAGGTATCAAGGCTATGCTCCGCGTCCCCTTCAGGGCCGACGGGCTGAGCTGCGATTTCTGCTGCGAAAGCAGGAGCCCGCGCGATCCGGACCTGGAGCTTCACGCCGCGGCCGAGTTGTTCGCGCAGATGTTTGCGATGCGCCTCGCGATCGACAAGGCGGCAAACCCCTAGTCCAACCCCACTAGTTAATTTCACGCACCCGCAGAGAGACGGGACGTTACAGCTGTTGACTCGTCGGTTAGTGTACACTAACGGTAAGTCATGGCTAACGCGAATCGAGTCTTCGCAGCGCTGACTGATCCGACGCGCCGCGCGGTGTTCGAGCGGTTGCGCGATGGCCCTCGTGCCGTCGGCGAGATCGCGCGCGGCTTGCCGGTCACGCGGCCGGCGGTTTCACAGCATTTGAAGGTGCTGAAGGAGGCGGGTCTCGTGGACGACCGCTCAGAGGGCACCCGGCGCATCTACCAAATCGACCCGAAAGGACTGGGAGCGATGCGCGCCTGGCTCGACCAGTTCTGGGATTCTGCGCTCTCGGCCTTCGCCGCCGAAGTCGAACGCAGTGCGAAAGAGGAGAAGAAATGAGCACGCAGATCCGACCTGCGCCGGTGCGCAAGAGCCTGTTCGTCAACACGTCGCAGGATCATGCGTTCGAGGTCTTCACCACCGGCATGGGCCGCTGGTGGCCGAAGTCACACAAGCTCGGGGAGGCGGAGCTCGACAGGCAGATCATCGAGCCCAAGGAAGGTGGTCGCTGGTACCAGCGCAACCTCGACAGTTCGACGTGCGAGATCGGTACTGTCGCCGCCTGGGAGCCACCCGCGCGCGTCCTACTCATATGGCAGCTCAACGCCCAATGGACGTTTGACCCTGAGCTGCAAACCGAAGTGGAAGTCCGCTTCACGCCCGAGGGATCGGGCACGCGGGTGGAGCTGGAACACCGTAACCTCGAGCGTCTGGGCGAGACAGCCGAAGGCTTCCGCGAAGCCATCGATGCGCCCGGCGGATGGGGCGGCCTGCTCGAACTCTACGCAAAAGAAGCCGCGCGATAAGAAAGGGAGACAAATGATGTCCGACATCAAGGTCCATGGAGTTCCGGGAAGCCCGTTCCTGCGCAGCGTCGAGATTGCGCTTCGGGAAAAGGGCCTTCCGTATGAACTTCACGCCATGGCGCCGCAGGATACCAAGCAGCCAGAGCACCTCGCCCGGCATCCCTTCGGGCGGATTCCGGCATTCGAGCATGACAGGTTCATGCTTTACGAGACCCAGGCGATCATCCGTTATCTCGACGATCTGCTTCCGACCCCGCCCCTGACCCCGGACAATGCCGAGGCTCGCGCGCGGATGAACCAGGTGATCGGCATCATCGAATGGTATTTCTTCCCGAAGGCCGCGGCACCGATCGCGTTTAATCGCATCATCGGCCCGAGACTGCTCGGCATCCCTGGAGATGAAGCGGCAATTGCCGACGCGATGCCGATGGGACGCACTTGCTTCGAAGTGCTCGACGGCATTTTGGGCGACAAGCCGTACCTCACCGGCGACAGCGTAAGCATCGCAGACATCATGCTCGCAGCACAGCTCGACCTGTTCGGCGAATGTGCCGAGGGGCGTGAACTGATTGAGGGGACGTCGAACTTGCCGGCGTGGCTCAAGCGGATGAAGGCACGGCCGAGTTTCGCCTCGACCGAGCCGCCGCCAGTGTTGAGGGAGACGGCCCTAGCCGCCTAGGAAATCCCGGGCGCGGGCGAAGAAGCTCCTCGCTGCAGGGCATTCCTCGCCCGTCTCCGTCCCGCGGAACTCTTCGAGCAGCTTCTTCTGCTCCTTGGTCATGTGTGTCGGCGTTTCGACGAGGATGCGCGCCACGAGGTCGCCGCGGCCGCGGCCATTCAACACGCTCATGCCCGCGCCGCGGTGGCGCAGCTGTTCGCCTGATTGCAGGCCGGCGGGGATCTTCATCTCGACCGGCTTGCCGTCGATGCCCGGAAGCGTGATTGCGCCGCCGAGCGCGGCTGTCGTGAAGCTCACGGGACAATCAGCGACCAGGGTTGTCGCTTCCCGGGCGTAAATCGGGTGACGCTTCATGTGGACGAAGATGTAGAGGTCGCCGCTTCCGGCGCCGCGTACGCCTGCCTCGCCTTCGCCCGCTACGCGGATGCGCGTCCCTTCATCGACGCCCGCCGGGATCTTCACCGACAACTTGCGCTGGCCATGCGCCCGGCCCTCGCCATGACAGTTGGCGCAAGGATCGGTGATGACTTCGCCCGAACCTCGGCAGGTCGGGCAACCGCGCTCGACGACGAAGAATCCCTGCTGAGCGCGGACCTTGCCCATGCCGCCGCAGGTCGAGCAGGTGCTCGTGCAGCGATCGAGGCTGTTGCACCCTCGACCCTCGCACTTTTCGCAAATGCCCATGGCCTGGACTGTGATGGTCTTTTCGACGCCGATGAACGCTTCCTCGAGGCTCAGCTCCAAGTCGTAGCGGAGGTCCGCGCCGCGGGCTGCATTCTGCTGCGCGCGCGGGTCCATGAACTCGCCGAAGATGGTCGAGAAGATGTCGGAGAAACCGTTGAAACCCGCTTCGGCGAACGGATCATGCCCGCCGCCACCATTTTGGAAGGCCGCTTTTCCGAAACGGTCGTAGGCGGCGCGCTTCTGCGGGTCCTTGAGCACGTCATAGGCCTCGTTGATGGCCTTGAAGCGCGCTTCCGATTCCTTGCAGCCGTTCTTGCGGTCCGGGTGATGTTCTTTGGCAAGGTTGCGATAGGCCGCCTTGATCGCAGCGTCGTCCGCGCCGCGGCTTACGCCCAGCAGATCATAATAGTCCTGCTCGACCATCAAAGCTCCCCGCTACGCCCTACAGAAGGCGCGACTCCCGGTAAGGAGCCGCGGCCAATCATCAGCCCTTGCTCTCGTTCTCGTCGACTTCGGAGAACTCCGCGTCGACAACCTCTTCCTCGCCGGCCGGCTGCTCGCCGCCCGCTTCGCCCGCAGCGCCGGCCTCACCGGTCTGCTGGGACTGAGCCTGCTGCTGCTCGTACATTGCCTGGCCGAGCTTCATCGCGGCCTGGGTCAGTGCGGCAGTCTTCTGCTGGATGTCGTCGGTGTCGCCGCCCTCGACTGCTGTCTTCGCCTCGGCGAGCGCCTTTTCGATCTCTTCCTTCACGTCTGCCGAAACCTTGTCGCCATGCTCGGCGAGCTGTTTCTCGGTCGAGTGAATGAGGCTCTCGGCATTGTTCTTGGCCTCGGCCGCAGCACGCCGCTTCTTGTCCTCTTCGGCGAACTGCTCTGCTTCCTTGACCATCTTTTCGATGTCGGAATCGGCAAGCCCGCCCGAGGCCTGGATGCGGATCTGCTGCTCCTTGCCCGTGCCCTTGTCCTTCGCAGACACGTTGACGATGCCGTTGGCGTCGATGTCGAACGTGACCTCGATCTGGGGCACGCCGCGCGGAGCCGGCGGAATTCCGACCAGGTCGAACTGGCCGAGCATCTTGTTGTCCGCGGCCATCTCGCGCTCGCCCTGGAAGACGCGGATGGTCACTGCATTCTGATTGTCCTCGGCGGTCGAGAAGACCTGACTCTTCTTGGTGGGGATGGTCGTGTTGCGGTCGATCATCCGAGTGAACACGCCGCCCAGGGTTTCGATGCCCAGCGACAGCGGGGTCACGTCGAGCAGGAGCACGTCCTTGACGTCGCCCTGCAGAACGCCGGCCTGGATCGCCGCGCCCATGGCCACGACTTCGTCGGGGTTCACGCCGACATGCGGCTCACGTCCGAAGAACTCCTTCACCCTCTCGCGGACGAGCGGCATACGGGTTTGGCCGCCGACGAGAACGACGTCGGCGATGTCCTTGGCGTCGACGCCGGCATCCTTCAGTGCCTTCTTGCACGGCTCGATGGTCCGATCGACGAGGTCACCGACGAGCTTCTCGAGCTCGGCGCGAGTAAGCGTGACGACGAGGTGCAGCGGGGTGGTCGCCCCGCCTTCCATGCGCGCCGTGATGAACGGCTGGTTGATCTCGGTCGTCTGCGCGCTCGAAAGCTCGATCTTCGCCTTCTCGGCAGCCTCCTTCAGCCGCTGAAGCGCGAGCCGGTCTGTCCGGAGGTCAATGCCCTCCTTCGCCTTGAACTGGTCGGCGAGCCAATTGACGATACGAGCGTCGAAATCCTCGCCGCCCAGGAAGGTGTCGCCGTTGGTCGACTTCACCTCGAACACGCCGTCCCCGATCTCGAGGACCGACACGTCGAAGGTGCCGCCGCCAAGGTCGTAGACGGCGATCGTCTTGCCGTCTTCCTTCTCGAGCCCGTAGGCGAGTGCTGCCGCGGTCGGCTCGTTGATGATGCGCAGCACCTCAAGACCCGCGATCTGGCCGGCGTCCTTGGTCGCCTGGCGTTGCGCGTCGTTGAAGTAAGCAGGGACGGTGATCACCGCCTGGGTGACGCTCTCGCCAAGATAGGCCTCGGCGGTTTCCTTCATCTTCTGGAGGATGAAGGCGGAAATCTGCGACGGCGAATAATCCTTGCCACCGGCGTGGACCCAGGCGTCACCGTTCGGGCCCTTGACGATCTTGTAGGGCACCAGCTCGGTGTCCTTCTTGGTGATCGGGTCGTCGTAGCGGCGGCCGATCAGGCGTTTAACCGCGAAAATGGTGTTGTCCGGGTTCGTGACCGCCTGGCGCTTCGCCGGCTGGCCAATCAAACGCTCGCCGTCCTTGGTGAAAGCGACGACGGAAGGCGTGGTGCGTGCGCCTTCTGAATTCTCGATGACCTTCGGCTTGCCGCCTTCCATAACGGCGACGCAGCTGTTGGTCGTGCCCAAGTCGATGCCGATGACCTTGGCCATATCTAATTCCCTCTTCTTACAGCCCCTCTCGGCCCCTCTCAGAGGCAGCCGAAATGTTGATTTCTCTCGGGATATAGGTGCGATGAATTGAGCGACAAGGAGTGCCGCAAGAGTGCCTTAACCGGCGCTCACAGCATCGCCATGCCGCCATTGACGTGCAAAGTCTGGCCGGTGACGTAACCCGCCTCCTTGGATGCGAGATAGACGCACGCCGCACCGATATCGTCGCCGCTGCCCATCTGCCCGACTGGAATCTTCACGAGAATGCCCTCGCGCTGCTGCTCATTGAGGGCGTCGGTCATTGCCGACATCATGAAGCCCGGCGCGATCGCGTTGACGGTAATGCCGCGGCTGGCGAGCTCTTGGGCGACCGACTTGGTCATTCCGATCAAGCCAGCTTTCGATGCAACATAATTCGCCTGGCCCGGATTACCGGTCACGCCGACGACAGAGGTGATCGAAATGATCCGGCCGAACCGCGCCTTCATCATTGGCCGCGCGGCCGCGCGCATCAGCCGGAACGCTGCCTCGAGGTTGATCCGGATGACCTCCTCGAACTCCTCGTCCTTCATGCGCATCAGAAGGTTGTCGCGGGTGACGCCAGCATTGTTGATGAGGATGTCCAGCTTGCCGCCGAGCGCTTCGACCGCCGAGGGCACCAGCTGGTCGACCGCCGCTCCATCGGAGAGATTGCACCCGAGCGCCACATGATCTCCGCCCAGTGAGGCGCGGAAGGCTTCCAGCTTCTCTACATTGCTGCCGGAGACGGCCAACCGTGCCCCCTGCCCTGCGAGCGCCTTGGCGATTGCGGTGCCGAGCCCTCCCGAAGCGCCAGTGACGAGACCCGTCATGCCCGTAAGGTCGAACATCATGCGATCTCCTTCGCAGCGGCCTCGACGTCTTCGATCGTCACGACACTGGTGACGGTGGCATCGGGAACGATGCGCTTGACCATCGCCCCCAGCACCTTGCCGCCCACTTCCACGAACTCGTGCACGCCAGCATCGAACATGTTGGCGATGCTCTCGCGCCAACGGACCATGCCCGTGACCTGCTCGACCAATTGGTTGCGGATCGTGTCGGGATCCCTTTCCGGCTGCGCCGTCACGTTAGCGAAGACCGGGACCACCGGTTCAGTCACGACAACATAGCTCAGCGCATCGCGCATAGCCTCCGCCGCCGGCTGCATCAGCGGGCAGTGGAAGGGGGCGGAGACCGGCAGCGGCACCGCGCGCTTGGCTCCCATCTCCTTGGCTATCTCGATTGCGCGGTCGATCGCCGCCTTCGCACCGGAAATCACGACTTGCGAAGGGTCGTTGTCATTGGCCACCGTGCAGACCTCGCCCTGAGCAGCCGCTTCCGCAATCTTCTGGGCGAGCGAGAGATCCGCTCCGAGCAGCGCGGCCATTGCGCCCTGCCCCACGGGCACCGCCTGCTGCATCGCCCGCCCGCGCAGCTTCAAGAGCCTCGCGGTGGTCGCAAGGTCGAACGAACCGGCCGCGCACAAAGCGGAATATTCGCCCAGGCTGTGCCCTGCCACGAAATCGGCGACTTCGGTTATTTGCACTCCCATCGTCCGAAGCACGGCGATCGAGTGCGCCATAATCGCGGGCTGCGCATTCGCCGTGAGCTTCAGCTCATCGTCCGGCCCTTCGCGCATCAGCCGGAAAAGGTTCTGCCCCAGCGCCTCGTCGACCTCGTCGAATACGTCGCGAGCGGCGCGGCTCGCATCGGCAAGCGCGGCGCCCATGCCGACCGACTGGCTGCCCTGCCCCGGAAAAATGAATGCGCGCATCAAGCTCCCCTCGAACCAACGCGGG
>Ga0207651_10000163_pt1 | contig 28675 bp, 24 predicted proteins | sample KBSM23metaG_FD_184328 | JGI IMG/M metagenome (GOLD analysis project Ga0207651, IMG submission 184328) | Miscanthus rhizosphere microbial communities from Kellogg Biological Station, Michigan, USA - KBS M2-3 metaG (SPAdes) (version 2) | ecosystem: Host-associated > Plants > Roots > Rhizosphere >... | reverse complement strand
GCCAGCACGATCCGACTGAGCTGCCGTTCTCGACGTTGCAATTCCTCCTGCCGAGCCGCTATTGCGAGGTCGACAGCGAGCTGCTGCCCTTCGCCTGGAACCAGTTCGGCGGCACGCCGCCCGGCTGGGCGAGGGTTCGCGCCATCTGCACCTTCGTCCACCAGCACCTCAAGTTCAACTACAAGACGGCGCGGCCGACGCGCACCGCGCTCGACGCCTTCCGCGAGAAGGAAGGCGTCTGCCGCGACTTCACCCACCTCGCGATCACGCTGTGCCGCTGCATGAACATCCCGGCGCGCTACACCACCGGCTACCTCGGCGACATCGGCGTCCCGGCGTCGGGTCCGATGGATTTCAGCGCCTGGTTCGAGGTCTTTCTCGGCGACCGCTGGTACACGTCCGACGCTCGCCACAACGCCCGCCGCATCGGCCGCATCGTGATGGCGCGCGGACGCGACGCGGGCGACGTGCCGATCACGATGTGCTTCGGCCCGAGCACGCTGCTGCGCTTCGACGTCGTCACCGACGAGGTGGTCGAATCGAAGGCGGCAAGCGCCGCGGCCTGAGGTCGCGTTTCAACCCACCGCTAAGGAGACATTCGCATGGCCACGACACCCGACAAGGATCAAGTGCAGGGCGAAGGCGACTACGACGCCGGCCGCCGCTACGACAAGGCGAGCCGCGAGTTCGCGGAGTCCGGCAAGGTCGAGCCGGCCGCGCGCGACGCGGCGCCCGGCGATGCGCGCGAAGCCGAAGACATGGAGCGCGCAGAGGAAGAAGGCAAGTCGCACGCCAAGGGCGAGGACCCGCTCCTCAAGCAGCGGTCGAAACCCGCCGCCTGATCAGCGCTTCGCGACCGCCGGGGCCGAGGCCGCGGCGGTCGAGCCCGAGGCGGCGGGCGCCGCCGGCGGCACTGGGGCCGACTTCGGGGTTCGCACCGGCGCGGGAATGACGCCGCTCGTGCGCGCCAGCGCGGCACATTCGGCATCGGTCTGCGCCGCATCCTTCTTCGACCCCGGGTCGATGAACGGGATGATCGCCGCCAGCGGGTTGAGCAGCGAGAGCAGTCCGGCCGCGCCCGCCTTGCCGGCCAGCTTGCCGAGCTCGAGCGAGACCGTCGGCTTGCCCAGCGTGCCCCGGACGCGCACTGGCGTGCGCAGCGTCAGCGGGCTGAAGTCCTTCGGCGAGACGACGAAGCGCAAGTCGAGGCTCTCGTCGCGGAACGACACGGTGCCGTCGATCCAGACCGTCGAATCGCGCGTGTTGACGACGAACACCTTGGGCCGGGCGACGCCCTTGACGATGTCGAGGTCGGCGACGTTGCACTGGATCGGCAGCGCGTCGTCGCCCTTGAACAGCATGCCGAGCCCCTGGGCGAGGTCGAGTCCGACGGCTTCGACGGCGAGGTGCGAGACGGCGGCCTCGCGCAGGTGCATGCGCAGGTCGCCGTCGAGGCTGGCCAGGATCTCGGCGGCGGAGCGACCGGTCCCCTTGACCTTGATCAGTGCGTCGAGCTTGCCCGACAGATAAGGAGGCGCGTCGCCCTTGCGCTTGATGCGCAGCCACTGCGCGAGGTTGACGCTGAGCAGCCGCATGTCGGCCGTCCAGAGCGCTTCCTTGCCGCGGCCGTCGAGCTGCAGGTAGCCGGCAAGCTTGCCCTGCGCGGTCGTGCCCTCGAAGTCGGCGACCGTCAACACGCCGTCGGCGAGGACGAGATGGGCGCGCGTGTTGTGGAGCGGGTCGAGGATGTCGGTGCCGGGATCGAAGACGGCGACGTTGATGACGATGTTGGCGTCCATCGCGCGCAGGGACGGCAGGTCGAATTTCTTGTCCGGGATCACGCGCCCGCCGGTCGTGGCGACGCTTTTGGCGTCGCCGTTGCCGGGCACCGGCGTGCCGATCGTCGGCCCCAGGTCGGCGAGCAGCACGCGCGAGCCGCCGAGGCGCCCCGACAGCAGCGGCACCTTCGGCCGCTTATCGTAGGTGAACGCGCCATCGAGCCGGCTCGAGCCGATGCTCGCCGACTCGAACACGGCCTTCCAGACGCTGCCGTCCTTGACCAGCGTCCCGTGGGTGTCGAACGGCGGCGTCGTCGGCAGCGTGATGCCCAGGACATCGCCGACGTTGCCCAGCGACGGCCCAGCGAGCTTGAAGCGGCCCTTGAGCCCGGTGAAGTGGAGCGGATCGAGCGTGGTGCCGTCGAAGTCGAGCCGGGTCTTGGCGATGAGCGCGCGCAGCGACACCGGCTGCGCGCGCGCCTCCTCGCCTTCGGCGAAGAAGCCGAGCACGCCGGCGGTGCCGAGGTCGATGCGTACCGGCAGCTGCCGGTACTGCCCGACCGCCTTCAGGCGCAGGCCGCTTTCGCCGGGCGCGAGCTGCACGCTCTCGGCGACCTTCGAGTTGCCCGCGACGCTGCCGGCGCGGATGGCGATTCCGCCGCTTGCCGGCGCGCTCGCCGCGGCGGATCGCGACGGCGCCGAAGCGGCGTCGCTCGCACCGGACGAGGCGCGCGCGGGCAGGCCCGGCGACTCCTTGCCACCGCGGGAACCCTCACTGAGCGCGAAGCGCGCGTCGATGCCGGCCGGCAGCAACTCGTCGGCGTAGAGGACGTGCCCGTCGCCGACGGCGAGCCGGCCGAAGGTCGGCAGCGACGCCTCCTGGCGATCGGCCTGCTCTTCCTTCTTCTTGCCGAACTGCCAGGAGGCCCGGCCGTCGGCGCGGCGCTCGAGAAGGACGTCGAGCGACCCCGCCTCGAGGTCGGCGATGTGCAGGGGCGCGCCGTGCCAGGCGCGCCAGAGGTCGCGGTAGCCGAGCTTCAGGTTCGCATCGCGCGCGAGCACCGTGTGCGGCGTCGGGCTCCACGCCGGCGCGCCGATCTCGATCGACGCGGCGCGGACGCGGACGCTGCCGAGCAGCCCGATCCGGACGCCCGACGCGCGTTGGCTGTCGCCGCCGAGGACGACGCGGCGGTCGAGCATCGCTTCGAGGCGGTGCTGGATCGGACCGACCAGGAACGGCCAGCCGATCGCTTCGCAGAGGAGGACCGCGACGACGAGCCCGGCGACGAGCACGATCAACGCCAACGGCCAGCGCACGCCGGCGCGCCACGCGGCGAGCGGAGTTCTCATGCGAAGGATTCTCGACAGCGCAGCGATGCCTCCCTATCGGTCCGGGCCGGAGCGGCCTGTGGGCTCGCTCCTACAGTCGGCGCGCCAGGGCATCCGGATTGAGCAGCGTGGGCGCTGGCCGGCCCGCCACCGGATCGAGCAGGCAGACGAGGTTCTCGGCAGCGAGCGACGCCATCGCGCGACGGGTCGGCAGGCTGGCGCTGGCGATGTGCGGCGTGAGGACGACGTTGCGGCAGGCGAGCAGGTCCGGATGGACCGCGGGCTCGCCTTCGAAGACGTCGAGGCCGGCAGCGGCGATTCGCCCTTCGCGCAATGCCGCGGCGAGGGCGACGTCGTCGACGACGCCGCCGCGCGCGATGTTGACCAGCGTCGCGCTCGGCTTCATCAGCGCCAGCTCGGCGGCGCCGACGAGGTGATGCGACTCGGCGCTGTACGGGACGACGATGACCAGGTGGTCCGCCTCGCGCAGCAGTTCCTCGCGCGAGACGTAGCGCGCGCCGATCGATTCCGCTTCGGCAGCGGGAAGCGGCGAGCGGTTGTGATAGATCACCTTCATCGCGAAGCCGGCGGCGCCGCGCCGCGCGATCGCCTGGCCGATCCGGCCCATGCCGAGGATGCCCAGCGTCGCGCCGTGCACGTCGCTGCCGGCGAACAGGTCGACGCTCCACTTCGACCACTCGCCGCGGCGCAGGAACGCCTCGCTTTCGCTGATGCGCCGCGCCGCCGCCATCACGAGGGCGAAGCCGAAGTCGGCGGTCGTCTCGGTGAGCACGCCGGGCGCGTTCGTCACCGCGACGCCGCGCGCGGTGCACGCCGGCACGTCGATGTTGTTGTAGCCGACCGCCAGGCTGCACACGGCGCGCAGCTGCGCGCAGGCGTCGAGCAGCACCGCGTCGATCGCCTGTGTTCCGGTGACGAAGACGCCGTCCTTGCCCTGCAGGCGCTGGATCAGCTCGTCGCGGCTCCAGACGTCGTCGGCGTCGTTGGACTCGACCTCGAAGTGCTCGCGCAGTCGCGCGACGACGTCGGGAAAGATGCGGCGGCAGAGGAGGATGGATGCAGTCATGGCGTTGTCGGTCGCGGGATGGGCGGTCGGTCGCGTGGACAGTCAGTCCAGGAAGCGGGCGAAGCTCGCCACCGGCTCGCGCTCGGTGACGAGCGTGTTCTCGATCGCGTCGGGGTCGCGCACACCGAGCGACATGCCGCAGACCAGCTGCTGGTCGTCGGGGATGGCGATCGCCTCGGTGATGAGGCGATGGAACGGCGTGAACGCCGCCTGCGGGCAGGTGTCCAGGCCGCGCCCGCGCGCCGCCACCATCACGTTCTGCAGGAACATGCCGAAGTCGAGCCAGCTGCCCTGCCGCATGATCCGGTCGATCGTGAACATGAAGCCGACCGGTGCGCCGAAGAACTCGTAGTTGCGCCGGTGCTGCGCATGCATGCGCTCCTTGTCGGTCTTGGCAATGCCGAGCAGGCCGTACAGGTCCCAGCCGACCTTGCGGCGCCGATCGATGAAGGGCGAGCGCCATTCGGTCGGGTAGTACGCGTATTCCTCGGTGTGGCGGGCGCGCTCGACCGGGTCGTCGTAGGCGGCGACGAGCTTCGCCGACAGCGATTTCAGCGCGGCGCCGGCGAGGACCGTGACGTGCCACGGCTGGGTGTTCGTCCCCGACGGCGCGCGCGCAGCGACGGCGAGGATCGCCTCGATCGTCGCGCGCGGCACCGGCGTCGGCAGGAAGGCGCGGATCGAGTGACGCGAGGTGATCGCCTCCTCGACCGCGCGGGTGGCGGCGGCATCGGTCATTGCAAGGCTTTCACGAAGGCGAGCAGGCGATCGGGCAGCGGCACGGGGCGGCGCGTCCGGCGATCGACGTAGACGTGGACGAAGCGGCCGTGCGCCGCGGTCCGCGCCCCACCGGCGGCGAAGATGCCGATCTCGTAGGCCACGCTGGTGCGGCCGATCCGCGCGACCGCCAGGCCGGCCTCGAGCGCCTGCGGAAACGCGACGGACGAGAAGAAGTGGCAGCCGGTTTCGACCACCAGGCCGATCACTGCGCCGTGCTCGATGTCGAGCACGCCGGCGGCAACCAGCTCGGCGTTGACGGCGCTGTCGAACAGGCTCAGGTAGACGACGTTGTTGAGGTGGCCGTACGCGTCGTTGTCGGTCCACCGCGTCGCCAGGGGCACGAAGCGGGCATAGCGCGAGCGCGGCGCCGGCGCCGGGCGGTCGACCTTCGCTCGCTGGCTGGCGTCAGGCGATGTTGCCGGCGCGGGCGGATCGGAGGCGGCGGGAGCGGTCATGGGCTGCGATTGTCAATGGCGAGCGCCGCCTGCGCAGAAGGCACCGGCGCCGGCGCGTCGCCGCCGCGGCAGCGATCGCGCCATGCGCGCCAGGCATCGATCGCCGCCGCCATCGTCGCCGCCTGGATCGCGACGGTGACGTCGAGGTCGTGCCCGTAGCCGCCCGCCATGGCCAGTGCGACCGGGATGTCGAGCCGGCCGAGCAGGGCCAGGACGCGGCGGTCGCGCTCGAGCAGCCCCGGAGCGGTGATCTTGAGCCGGCCGAGCCGGTCGCCTTCGTGCGGATCGGCGCCGGCGAGGTAGAAGGCGAGGCCGAACGGGCGCTCCGCGTGCTCCTCGCCGACCACCTCGAGGGCGCGGTCGAGCGCGCGCAGGTAGTCGACATCGCCGCAGCCGTCGGGCAAAGCGATATCGAGATCGCTCACGGCTTTCCTGAAGGGGAAGTTCTTCGCGCCGTGGAGCGAGATCGTGAACACGCTCGGGTCGCCGGCGAAGATCGTCGCCGTGCCGTCGCCCTGGTGGACGTCGAGGTCGACGACGACGATCCTCAGGCCCGGATCTTCGGCCTGCAGGACGCGCGACGCGACCGCGACGTCGTTAAAGACGCAGTAGCCGCTGCCGCGCGACGCCGACGCGTGGTGGGTGCCGCCGGCGAGGTTGGCGGCGACGCCTTCGGCGAGCGCCGCACGCGCTGCGGCCACGGTCGCGCCGACCGAGCGGCGCGAGCGCTCGACCATCTCCTCGCTCCACGGGAAGCCGATCGCGCGCTGCTCGGCGCCGCCGAGCGTCCCCGCTGTCACGGCGGCGACATACGCCGGCTCGTGGACGCGGACGAGGTCGGCGTCGCCCACGGCCTCCGCCTCGTGCGCCTCGATGTCCGCCAGGATCGCGACGCGCTCGCGCAGGAGGCGGTATTTGGAGCGCGGGAAGCGGTGGCCGGGCGGCAGCGGCAGAACGTGTCGGTCGGAGTGGAACGCCTGCATCGGGCCCATTGTGCGGACCGCCGGCCGGAGCGCCGGCAGCGCGTCCGCCAAGGCTGTTCCTAGGGATTCCCTACTAACATGGTGCGATGCACCAAAAGGCGCTTGCAATCCTCTCTCGGCCCTCTATACTTCAGTCATGTTGCAGTGCAGCATAAAGGCGACCCAAGAGGCTGTCGCCATCCACCCTCTAGGAGACCACAAAATGATCACCGTCGAACAAATCGTCAACACCCAAAAGACCAACATCGACACCTTCTTCGGCCTGTCCGGCAAGGCGTTCGAAGGCGTCGAGAAGCTCATCGAGCTGAACCTCTCCGCTGCCAAGTCGGCGATGGCCGAAGCCGCGCAGACCACGAAGCTCGCCCTGTCCGCCAAGGACCCGCAAGAGCTGGTCGCCCTGCAGTCGAGCCTGATGCAGCCGGCCGCCGAGAAGGCTGCCGCCTACGGCCGCTACGTGTACGAGATCGCCGCCTCCACGGGCGCCGAAGTCTCGCGCGTCGCCGAAGCGCAAGCCGCTGAAGCGCAAGCCAAGTTCATGGCGATCGTCGACACGGCCGTCAAGAACGCGCCGGCCGGCACCGAGAACGGCGTCGCGCTGATCAAGTCGGCGGTTGCCGCTGCGAACAACGCGATCGAGTCGGCGCAAAAGGCCGCCAAGCAAGCCGCTGAAGTCGCGGAAGCGAACTTCAACGCGATGTCGACCACGGCCGTCCGTGCGGGCAAGGGCAAGAAGGCCTGAGTCAGGAAGAACAGGCGTCGCAGCAGCGGCGCTGAACGAAAGCCCGGAGCGATCCGGGCTTTTTTTTCGCCTGCCGGCGGCCGCTAGCATCCAGGCGATGAGCGAAACGCCCCACCCGCCCGCGCCGAGCTTCGGTGCGGCGCTCGTGTGGTGGCTGAAGCTCGGCTTCGTCAGCTTCGGCGGGCCCGCCGGGCAGATCGCGCTCATGCATCACGAGCTGGTCGAGCGCAGGCGCTGGATCTCGGAGAGGCGCTTCCTGCACGCGCTCAACTTCTGCATGCTGCTGCCCGGCCCGGAGGCACAGCAGCTCGCGACCTACATCGGCTGGTTGATGCACCGAACGCGCGGCGGGATCGCCGCGGGCGCCCTCTTCGTCCTGCCATCGCTGGTGATCCTCATCGCCCTGTCGTGGCTCTACGTCGCGTTCGGCAACGTCCCGGCTATCGCCGGGGCGTTCTACGGCATCAAGCCCGCGGTGACGGCGATCGTCCTTTTTGCCGCATACCGGCTCGGCTCACGCGCGCTCACCAACGTCTGGACCTGGTCGATCGCCGTGAGCGCGCTCGTCGCCGTCGCCGTGATGCGGCTGCCGTTTCCGCTCGTCGTCGCCCTGGCCGGCGCGATCGGCTTCATCGGCGGCGTTCTCGATCCGGCCAAGTTCGCGCTGCGCGGCGGCCACGCCGCGCGCGCCGTCTCGTTCGGGCCGGCCGTGATCGACGACGACACGCCGACGCCGACCCACGCCCTGTTCAGCCGCGCCCGCTTTGCCCGCGTCCTGGTCGTCTGCCTCGTCCTTTGGGGCGGCGCGATCGCGGCGCTCGTCGCCGCCTTCGGCGCCGATTCGGTGCTGGCGAAGATGGCCGGCTTCTTCACCCAGGCCGCGCTCCTCACCTTCGGCGGCGCGTACGCGGTGCTGCCGTACGTGTTCCAGGGCGCGGTCGAGCAACACCACTGGCTCGGCGCCGGCCAGATGATCGACGGCCTGGCCCTCGGCGAATCGACACCCGGGCCGCTGATCATGGTGGTCGCCTTCGTCGGGTTCGTCGGCGGCTGGACCCACGCCGTCCTCGGCATCGACTCGCTTTTCCTCTCCGGCGCGGCAGCGGCCGTGGTGGTGACGTACTTCACCTTCCTGCCGTCGTTCTGCTTCGTGCTGCTCGGCGGCCCGCTGATCGAATCGACCCATGGCGACCTGCGCTTCACGGCGCCGCTCACCGGCATCACTGCCGCCGTCGTCGGCGTGATCGTCAACCTCGCGCTGTTCTTCGCCTGGCATGTCCTGTGGCCGACAGGTACGCACGGCGGGTTCGACGCGGCCGCCGCCGCGATCGGCGTGCTGGCGGCGTTGCTGCTGTTCCGCTTCAAGGTCGGCGTGATGCCGGTGCTGGGCATCTCCGCCGCGCTCGGGCTCGCCTGGCGCCTGCTCGCCTGAAGGCGGCTCAGAGACGGCTCTTCGCCGCGAGGCGCTCGCGCAGCTCGGCGAGGTGCGCGAGCGTCACGTCGCGCCCGGCCTTGATCGACTGGCGCCGGGTCGTGAAGTCGGCGCCCGACACGCCGGCGAGCGACGGCTGCAGGACGAGGTCGGCGTCGCGCAGCTCGTAAGCCTTCAGGCTCTTGCCCATGATCGCGAACGTCTGCAGCAGCATCCGCGCCGCATCGCCCGTCGCGTTGCCCTCGGGCACTGCCGAGATGTCGACCGCGATCACGAACTCGGCGCCCATCTGGCGCGCGTGATGGACCGGAATCGGCGCCGAGAGGCCGCCGTCGACGTACTCGCGCTGGCCGATCCTGACCGGCTGGAACACGGCCGGCACCGCGCTCGAGGCGCGCACCGCCGTGCCGGTGTCGCCGCGCCGAAACAGGATGCCTTCGCCGCTGTCGAGGTCGGTCGCGGCGATGCCGAGCGGGATCCTCATCTGCTCGATGTCGCGCCGGTTCGTCTTCTCGCGGACGAATTTGGCGAGCGCTTCGCCGCGGATCAGGCCGCGGCCGGGGTACGACCAGTCGGCGAACGCGGTCTCGTCCATGCCATCGGCGATCGTCGCCAGCTCGCGTCCGCTGCGGCCCGAGGCGAACAGCGCGGCGACCAGGCTCCCGGCCGACGTGCCGACGACCAGGTCGGGCGCGAAGCCGTTCTCCTCGAGCGCCTGGATCACGCCGATGTGGGCGAAGCCGCGCGCCGCGCCGCCGCCGAGGGCGAGCCCGACCCGCAGCCGGCGCGGCGGCGCCGCGGCAGGAGGTGGCGGGGGCGGAGCCGCAGGCGGCGGAGTCGCGACCGCGACAGGTTCCGGCGACGGCTTCGGCGGCGGCGCGCTGGCGCAGCCGGCCAGGCCGAGGCCGCCGAGGGCGGCCAGCCGGACCAGCCACTCGCGCCGCCGCAAGGTTCGTTGCTTATGCCTCATCGGGATACCGGTCTGACGAAACTATGGTTCGCGCCCGGCGACGGCGCCGATAGAGTCGCCGGTTCCGTCGCGGAGCGGCTGGCGCGCGTCCATCGAGTTTCCGATTCTGGGGCTCGCGCCCGCCGCACAGCGACGACAACGGTCTCCGCATGTATCGATACGACGAATTCGACCGCCACTTCGTGCACCAGCGCGCGGCGCAGTTCCGCGACCAGCTCGAGCGCCACCTCGCCGGCCAGTTGCCCGACGACGATTTCCGCGCCCTGCGCCTTCAGAACGGCTGGTACGTGCAGCGCCACGCGCCGATGGCGCGGATCGCCGTGCCGTACGGCGAGCTGAGCTCGAAGCAGCTGCGCGCGCTGGCCCGCATCGCGCGCGAGTTCGACGGCCGCGATGGCGGCCCATACGAAGGACGCGGCGGCGGCTTCGGCCACTTCACGACGCGCCAGAACTGCCAGTTCAACTGGATCGCCCTGCCCGACTCGGCCGACGTCATGGACCTCCTCGCCGACGTCGACATGCACGGCATCCAGACCAGCGGCAACTGCATCCGCAACATCACCAGCGACTGCTTCGCCGGCGTCGCCGCCGACGAGGTCGTCGACCCGCGGCCCTACTGCGAGATCCTGCGCCAGTGGAGCACGCTGCACCCGGAGTTCGCGTTCCTGCCGCGCAAGTTCAAGATCGCCGTCAGCGGCGCGACCGAAGACCGCGCCGCGACCGCCTGGCACGACATCGGTCTCGTGCTGCGCAGGAACGACGCTGGCGAGATCGGCTTCGAGGTGCGCGTCGGCGGCGGCATGGGCCGCACGCCGGTCATCGGCACCGTCGTCCGCGACTTCCTGCCGTGGCAGGAGATCCTCGTCTTCATCGAGGCGATCGTCCGCGTCTACAACCGCTACGGCCGGCGCGACAACCTGTACAAGGCGCGCATCAAGATCCTCGTCAAGGCCGAGGGGCAGAAGTTCATCGACGCGGTCGAGGCCGAGTTCGCCAACATCCTCGCGCGCGACCTCGACGGCTCGGCGCACCTCCTGACCGACGCGGAGCGCGATCGCATCGCAGCGTGCTTCGAGGTGCCCGAAGGCGTCGCGCCGATCGCCGAGTCTCACGATCACGCGGGCGCCGCCGCGTCGAAGCCCGCCGCCTACACGCGCTGGCTCGAGCGCAACGTCCATGCGCACCGGCTCGCCGGCTACCGCGCCGTGACGCTCTCGCTCAAGCGCGCCGGCCAGCCGCCCGGCGATGCGTCGGCCGACCAGATGGAGCATGCCGCCGAGCTCGCCGACCGCTTCAGCGCGAGCGAGCTGCGCGTCTCGCACGATCAGAACCTGGTGTTGCCATGGGTTCGCGCGAGCGAGCTGCCGGCGCTCTGGCAGGCGGCGCGCGAGGCCGGCTTCGCGACGCCCAACATCGGCTATCTCACCGACATGATCGCCTGCCCGGGCGGCGACCTCTGCGCGCTCGCCAACGCGCGGTCGATCCCGATCGCCGCGGCGATCACCGAGCGCTTCGACGACCTCGACGAGCTGCACGACATCGGCGACATCGACCTGCACATCAGCGGCTGCATCAATTCCTGCGGCCACCACCACAGCGGCCACATCGGCATCCTCGGCGTCGACAAGGACGGCCAGGAGTGGTACCAGGTCTCGCTCGGCGGCGCCGACGGCTCGACGCTGAGCGGCCCGTCGACCACCGGCAAGGTGATCGGCCCGTCGTTCGCCGCCGACGAGGTGCCCGACGTCATCGAGGCGGTGATCGACACCTACCGCGGCGAGCGCGTGAACGGCGAAGAGCGCTTCATCGCGACGGTGCGCCGCGTCGGCATCGAACCGTTCAAGGCCGCGGCCAACGCCGTGCGGCGGGCGACGGCGGTGCACGCATGAGCGCGCCGAGCCCGGTGCGAAGCATGCAGCTCGCCGGCTGCGCGACGCACCCGATCCGCTTCGTCGATGGCGACGCGCCGGTCGACTTCGTCCTCGCCAACGACGCCGACGTCGAGTCGATCGCCGCCGACCTGGCCGGCTACCGGAGCATCGCCCTCGTCTTTCCGAAGTGGGCCGACGGCCGCGCCTACAGCCAGGCGCGCCTGCTGCGCGCGCGCTATCGCTTCGCGGGCGAGATCCGCGCCACTGGCGAGGTGCTCGTCGACATGATGCCGCTGCTCGCGCGCACCGGCTTCGACGCCGTCGCGCTGCGCGCCGACCAGTCCAAGGAGTTCGCCGAGCGTGCGCTGTCGTTCTTCGCCGACGGCCACTACCAGGGCGACGTGCTCGAGCCGCTGCCGCGCTTTCGGCGCGGCGGCGAGGCGTCAGCATGACGCACGTCGCGACGCCCGGCGCCGACGTCCGCGTCGCTTTCGTCGGCGCAGGGCCCGGCGAGGCCGACCTCATCACGGTGCGTGGCGCGGCGCGCCTGCAGGAGGCCGACGTCGTTCTCTTCGATTCGCTCGCCGACCCCGCCCTGCGCCAGCTGGCGCCGAACGCACGCTGGATCGACGTCGGCAAGCGCGGTTTCTCGGGCGTTCCGCATGCCCCACGCGGCGGCAAGGAGAATACCGGCCAGGACACGATCAACGCCCTTCTCGTCAAGCATGCACAAAGCGGCGCCCAGGTCGTTCGCCTCAAGGGCGGCGACCCGAGCGTCTTCGGCCGCCTCGAGGAAGAGCTCGCGGCGCTCGCGACCGCGGGCATCGAGTGCGAGGTCGTCCCCGGCGTCACCGCGGCGCTCGCCGCCGCCGCCGCGACGCAGCGGCCGCTGACGCGGCGCGGCGCCGGCCGCAGCGTCGCCCTGACGACGGCGATGACCCAGAGCGGCGACCTCGTCGCCGGCCGCCATGCCGACACCGAATCGTTCTACATGGCCGGCAAGCAGCTCGCCGCGCTCTCGCGCCGCCTCGTCGCGGCGGGCTGGCCGGCCGAGACGCCGGCGCTGGTCGTCTCGCGCGCCGGCTGGCCCGACCAGATCGCGAGCGAGCACGGCGTCGGGACACTCGGCGATGCGACCGTGCTGCATTCGGGGCGGCCGACCGTCGTGACCATCGGCGTCGGCGCGACGGCGATCGGCACGTCCGCGGAACCGATCGACGCGAGCCGCATGACGACGGCGAGCGCCACGGGCGCCGCCCCCGCCGCCGCCTCCTCGGACCCGCGCGCCGAAGCCCGTTCGTCGACCCCGTAAAATTCCGGGTTCCCACCGCCTGCCACGGCTCCCGTCGGCGCGGCGCGTCACCGAGCCTCACTCCCATGACCCACGTCGTCCTCGAATCGTGCATCCGCTGCAAGTACACCGACTGCGTCGACGTGTGCCCGGTCGATTGCTTCCGCGAGGGCCCGAACTTCCTGACGATCGACCCCGACGAGTGCATCGACTGCGCCGTCTGCATCCCCGAATGCCCGGTCAACGCGATCGTTCCCGAGGAAGACGTCCCCGGCAACCAGCAGCACATGATCCCGCTCAACGCCGAGCTCGCGAAGGGCTGGCCGGCGATCACGCGGCGCAAGACCCCGCCACCCGACGCCGACGACTGGAAGGACAAGACCGGCAAGCTCCCGGAGCTGGTTCGGTAATCGGGTGATGCCGCCACGCTCACTGGCGTTCGCTGCCCCCCGAGGGGGCGCGGGCCTTCCTTGGGGCGGCCCGGCGTAAGGCCCGGGCGCCGGCCATGGCGACCCGCTCCTTCCCCCAGATCGGCCCGATCGAGACCGACGTCGTCGTCGTCGGCGCCGGCCCGGTCGGCCTGTTCCAGGTGTTCGAGCTCGGCCTGCAGGAGGTGCGCGCGCAGGTCGTCGATTCGCTGCCGAACGCCGGCGGCCAGTGCGTCGAGCTCTATGCCGACAAGCCCATCTACGACATCCCCGCCCTGCCCGTCGCCACCGGGCGCGAGCTCGCCGAGAAGCTGCTCAAGCAGATCGAGCCGTTCGGCGCCGGCTTTCATCTCGACCAGCAGGTGAGCTCGCTCGCGCGGCGCGACGACGGCCGTTTCGACGTCGCCACCTCGGCTGATACGCGCTTCATCGCCAAGGCCGTCGTCGTCGCCGGCGGCGTCGGCTCGTTCCAGCCGCGCCGGCTCAAGATCGACGGCCTCGACGCTTTCCGCGGCTCGCAGCTCTTCGAACACGCCGCGAGCCTGCACGAGCACGCCGGCAAGCGCGTCGTGATCGTCGGCGGCACCGCGGCGGCGGTGGCGGCGGCGATCGCCGCCGGCGAGGAAGGCGCGGCCGCGGCCGGCAGCGTCACCCTGGTCCATCGCCGCGACGACTTCGACGCCGACGAGGCAACACGCGCTCGCCTCAATGCCCTGCGCTCGTCGGGCCGCGTCGAGTTCGTCGCCGGCCTGCCGGAGGCGGCGGTCGAGAGCGCCGGCAAGCTCGCCGCCCTCACCGTGCTGGGCAGCGACGGCGACTCGCGCGATCTCCCGCTCGATACGCTCTTCGTCCTGCTCGGCTGGAGCCCGAAGCTCGGCCCGATCGCCGACTGGGGCCTGGCGCTCGAGAAGAAGCAGGTCGTCGTCAACACGGCGAGCTTCGAAACCTCGACGCCGGGGATCTTCGCGGTCGGCGACGTCAACACCTATCCGGGCAAGCAGAAGCTCATCGTCTGCGGCTTCCACGAGGCGACGCTCGCCGCGTTCGCGATCGGCGAGCTCGTCCACCCGGAGCGCGCGCAGCCGCTGCAGTACACGACGACGAGCACCCGGCTCCACAAGCTGCTCGGCGTCGCGCCGTGATGCCTTAAAATTCGCTCGCGCTTCGGCCCTCGGCCGGGGCGCACTCGCTAGGGGTGTTGGGGCACGGAGCAAACCGCGCCTCGACTGAGAAAAGACCCTTCGAACCTGACTGAGGTAATCCTCGCGCAGGGAAGCAAGCCGATCCGGCCCAGAGCCTTGCCATCGAAAGACGATGGCTGACATGACCTTCCCGACGCGTCGCCCGACGCTGGCCCTGGCCTCGGCCGCAGCCCTCCTCCTTTTCGCGTCGCAGGTCGCACGAGCCCAGCCGGCGCTCGCGCCGGTGACCGTCACCGGCAAGGCGCCGCCGCCGGCGAGCGTCGCCGGCTGGGGCGACGCGCCGCTCGCCGCCGCGCCGCTGCAGGCGACGACGATCGACGCCGCGCAGATCCGCGACGGCGGCGCGCGTCGCCTGTCGGACCTGACGCGCTTCGACCCCTCGGTGACGACGGCCTACGACACCGAGGGCTACGTCGACTACTTCACCATCCGCGGCTTCGTCGTCGACAACCGCTTCAACTTCCGCCGCGACGGGCTGCCGATCAACGCCGAGACCTCGATCCCGCTCGAGAACAAGGCGCGCGTCGACATCCTGAAAGGCCTCTCCGGCCTGCAGGCCGGAACGAGCGCGCCGGGCGGCCTGGTCGACCTCGTCGTCAAGCGCCCGCTCGACGCGCCGTTGCGCTCGGCGTTCATCGAATGGCGCGAGCGCGGCAGCGTGGTCGGCTCCGTCGACATCAGCCAGCGCTTCGGCGAAGGCGATGCGTTCGGCATCCGCCTCAACGCCGGCGCCGAGCACATCGACCCGATCGTTCGCAACGCGACCGGCAACCGCAACGTGCTCGCGCTCGCCGGCGACTGGCGCGCGAGCGCGGCGACGCTGATCGAGGCGGAGATCGAGAACAGCCATCGCTCGCAGCCCAGCGTTCCCGGCTTCAGCCTGCTCGGCGACGCCGTGCCGACGGTGTCCGACCCCAAGCTCAATCTCAACAACCAGCCGTGGTCCCAGCCGGTGGTCTTCGACGCGACGACCGGATCGCTGCGCGTCACGCAGAAATTGGACGACGGCTGGCGCCTTGTCGTGCACGGGCTCTCGCAGCGCCTGCGCACCGACGATCGCATCGCCTTCCCGTTCGGCTGTACCGACCCGAACGGCACGTACTACCCCGACCGGTTCTGCCCCAACGGCAACTTCGATCTCTACGATTTCCGCAGCGAGAACGAGTCGCGAAGGAGCAGCACGCTCGACGTCACGCTGCACGGCGCCGCGCGCACGGGCTCGCTCGCGCACGAGTTCAGCCTGGGCGTGCAGCGAACGATCGTGAAGAACCGCTTTCAGGATTCAGCGTTCAACCCCATCATGGACGCGAGCGGCAACCTGGTCCAGGGCAACATCGACGGCACCGTCGTGACGCCGCCGGCGCCCGATCTCGTCGTCCCGCAGACCAACCGCGATGAGCGCTCGACCGAGTTCGCGCTGCGTGACGCGATCGCCTTCGGCAGCACCGGCGCGACGGCCTGGCTCGGCGCGCGCCACACGTCGCTCGATCGAAGCACGGCGTCCACGAGTCCCGCCGGCCCGCCGGCCACCGCCTACAAGCAGTCGTTCACCACGCCGTTCCTTGCGCTGAGCCAGGTGCTCGGGCGCGGCCAGCTCGTCTACGCGAGCTGGGGCAAGGGCGTCGAGAGCGACGTGGCGTCGATGGTGCCGCTCAACCCCGACGCCAACCCGCAGGTGCCGCGCTATCTCAACGCCGGCCAGGCATTGCCTGCGGCCGAGAGCCGGCAGATCGAGGTCGGCGTCAAGGGCGGCGCCGAGAACGCCGACTGGAGCGCGGCCGCGTTCGACATCCGCCGCCCGCTCTTCGGCGACATCTCGACGGGCGGCCAGTGCGGCGATGTGCAGTGCACGCGCGGCCTCGTCGGCGAGCAGCGACACCAGGGAATGGAGGGCAGCCTGACATGGCGCGGCGGCACCTGGGGCGTGCGCGCAGGTGCGCAATGGCTGCACGCGCGCATCGAAAGCCCCGGCGACCCGATGCTCGACGGCAAGAAGCCGACCAACGTGCCGGCCGTCACGGCGCGCCTGCAGGGCGACTGGCAGCTGCCGGCCGTCGCGGGGGGCGCCCTGCGCCTGCTCGCTGCCGGCACCTACGAGAGCGCGCGCGAGGTGCTGCCCGACAACAGCGTCCAGCTCCCGAGCGTGACGAAGTTCGACCTCGGCGCCCGCTACGAGACGAAGTCTGGCGCCGGCATCACCTGGACCCTCCGCGCCGGCATCGACAACGTCTTCGACCGGCGCGCCTGGCGCGAGAGCCCTTACCAGTTCAGCCACGCCTACCTGTTGCCCCTCGAGCCGAGAACGCTGCGCGTCTCGCTGCAGGCCGACCTCTGAGAGCTCGCGGCGCGAGGGCCGCCGGCTATAATTTGCGGCTGTTCCTCGATAGCTCAGTTGGTAGAGCGCCGGACTGTTAATCCGTAGGTCCCTGGTTCGAGCCCAGGTCGGGGAGCCAAGAAATTCAAGGGGTTACGTCGAAGGGCGTAGCCCCTTTGTCGTTTCTGATACCGAGCACCGGCTTCACCGGGATTGCCGCCTTCTGATTCGTTGCGATTTCACAGCGGTCAATTTACACCTGCGCAGGCGGGGATGGCATGCGCACACTCGGCATGCGGCCGGAGCACGTCGCCCGAGTTCTGCAAGTGTTGGCCGAGGTCGAAGCCGGCCGGCGTGGCGACGGGGCGAAGCTTCACTGATCTCCCAGGGCCGGGCCGCAAGTCAACCGGCCCTTCGGAACGTCCGCCAGTGAAGGGGTGAGACCTCACGGCCCCGGCGCGGCGACCAGAAACACCGCCCAAACGACAGCAAGGACGCCGACATACGCCAACAGGGCCAAGGAGATCGGCTTGAGCCAGCCTCGTCTGGGATAGTTCTTGCCCAACCGCCTGGCGACCAACGCTACCTGCGAGCGTGCGCTTGAAAAATACCAGCTCAAGAGAAGCGCAATCGGAGCCCAGCTAGACAAGCGATTCAGCGCGTTGCCCTCTGGCAAGAAAGCAGACAACAGGGCCACACCGACGAGGAGGAAGAGGATGACTATCAACCAGGTTCTTGATGTTGCGGCCTTGCGTGGCTCGCCGAGGGCCTGCCAATTCTTCATGTGAAGGAATGCGCCAAACGCTGGGGTGAGCACAAGACTCCAGCTAGCGGCAGCATTCGGATTCCATAACGATGGCGATGCCTCTCCGCGTACAACGTCGGCGACTTCAGACCTCGGTGGAGCAAACGGATTTGGTGTCATCAACCTCTCCCACAGTGGGGTCTAACGCGATGTTGACGACATGCTGTCCACTGCTGTTGACGACAACGTCGAGGCGAGCGCTGTAGCAAAGCGGTTTTGCACCGGACTGCAAATTCGAGTGGGCGGTTCGACTCCGGCCCGCGCCTCCGGTTCCGCCGCAAACGAGAAGTCTCATTCACGCGAAGAGCCAAGAGAGCGCCCGAAACAGCCAATAGAGGGCCCAATATGCGAGCCAGCAGCCGCACAAGATCGCCAGCCAGCCGCCAACGATGCCGATCAGATACGAATCGCCACTGCTCATCAAAACCAGACCTCCACGGCCTGGGGATCACGTTCGGGACGTGCCCGTCAACGCAACAGTGCCGCACCTCAGCGGCACGTCATCAGCCAAGGAAATAGAACAGCAATGCCCACGCGAGCAGCGGCCACAGCAGCAGGGCTCGCACGGCGAGAAGGTCAATGTAGCTGAGGTCGTGGTCTGACGGCATGGGCCGCTTCCTGCCTTGCGTACGGGTGCCCCGCTGGGGATTTTGCTCCCCAAGCAATCTGCGTTCAAGCGCAAGTTTGAGGAGGCGGGAAACCTCGCGGTTCGCAGGTCCGGCAGATATGCGAAATTTTTTGCGCTCATCAATGCGGTATCCCGAGGGTTCTCAGGCCACCGGCGCTCGCATTTTCGATAGCGCACGGATACTGCGCTGACCCCTCACTGCGGAGACGAGAACATGATTCCTTTCATATGCGGTGCCCTGGCGGTGCTGCGCCCCGCGCTTGTCGTCGTGGCTGCCATCGTTGGCGCCGTCGCTCAAGCCCAAGAGTTCCCAACCAAGCCGGTCACGATCGTCGTCCCCTTTCCGCCGGGCGGCACCACCGATCTGGTGGCGCGCACCCTTGGCGAGGCAATGGCGAAGAGTCTCGGCCAGCCGGTTCTGGTCGAGAACCGGCCTGGCGCCGGCACGACGGTCGGCGCCGACCTCGTCGCCAAGGCACGGCCCGACGGTTACACGCTGCTCATGGGCGCGGTGCACCACACGATCGCACCGAGCGTCTACAAGAAGCTCTCGTACGACTTCCAGAAGGACCTGGTGCCGATCACGACGGTCGCCTCGGTTCCCAACATCGTCGCCGTGAACCCCACCGTGACGCCGGTCAAGACGATCGCGGAGCTCATCGCGCTCGCCAAGGCATCGTCGGCCAAGCCGCTCAGCTACGGGTCGAATGGCAACGGCACCGCGCAGCACCTTATTGGCACGCTGTTCCAGCAGCAGACAGGCACGACGCTGCTGCACGTGCCGTACAAGGGGAGCGCGCCGCTGGTGGCCGACCTGCTCGCCGGCCAGGTGAACATGTCGTTCGACAGCATCACCGCCGAATGGGCGTTTCTGAAGAACGGCAAGCTGCTGCCGCTGGCCGTGACGTCGCACGCACGATCGTCCTTCCTGCCGCAGGTGCCGACGCTCGAGGAGGCAGGGCTCAAGGGGTTCGATATCCAGACCTGGTACGGCGTGCTCGCCCCCGCCGGGACGCCGAAGGCGGTGCTCGACCGGCTCCAAGCGGAGATGCTGAACGTTATCAAGTCGCCGCAGTTCGCGACAGCGATGGCGGCCGCCGGCTGCGAGCCGCTCGGCAGCACGCCTGCGGAGATGGTCGCGCTCATCGCCGGCGAGACCACCAAGTTCGCCAAGATCGTCAAGGAAGGCAACATCGTCGTCGAGTGACGCCGCCTCGACGTTCGCGACGCGAGTGCAGTCGCAGGTCACGCACCTGGTCCAGATCCTTCTGCCGATCGACGACTGCGCCCGGGAAAGCGCTGCAGAGGCCGTCGTGCACCGCCTGCAGCGCAGCCCTAGAACTTGTAGAGCCGCGCGGGATTGTCGACCAAGATACGCCTTCGAACGGCCGCGTCGGGTTCCCACACTGCGAGCTGGTTCAGCAACTTTCCGTCGTCGATTCGCAGCAACGGCGTCACGTCGGTCGGCTTCCTTCCTGGCGGGGTGACCGAATCCGGATGCGGCCAGTCAGTTCCCCAGATGATGCGATCGGGGTTGGCGGTGATCAGGGCCTTCGCGAAAGGAACCACGTCGCTGTACTCGGGGCCCAGGTTGGATGAGCGATACGCCCCCGAAATCTTCACGTAGGCCTTGCCCGACTTCACCAGCTCGACCAGTTCCGGGAAACCGGGCTGCTGCAGGCCCGCCGCTGTCTGAGCGCCGCCGAAATGGTCGAACACAACCGTGACCGGCGAGGCGGCAAACGCGTCCTTGATGAGGGGGATCATCGATGCGTTGGTATAGACCTGCACGTGCCAGCCGCGATCCTTCGCCCGATCAACCGCGGCGTTAAAGCGCCGCTTGGCCTCGTCCGGATCGTTGACGCCGCCGGTCGCGAGATTCACGCGCACACCGCGGATGCCGGCCTTGTCCATCGCATCGAGCTCGGCATCGGAGTTCCTGGGGCCGATCACGGCGACGCCGCGCGCATCATCGCCGCGGGCCTTCATGCCGAAAAGGGTCGCGGAGTTGTCGGTGCCGTAGACGCTGGGCGTCACGATCACCACGCGCTGCATGTGAAGCGCCTGGTGCAGCGCCTTCATTTCCTCAGGCGAAGCAAGCTCGGGCGTGTAGACACGGCCTTCGAACCACGGGAATCGTGCAGGATCGCCGTGAATGTGCGTATGGCAATCGCATGCGCCGGCCGGAATGGCGAAATTGACCGGTGTGGCGGGCTGCGAAGGCTCGGCGAATGTCGATCCCGCACGGCACAGGGCGCTGGCGGCGATTGCGCCGAACACAACATCACGTCTCGTTGTCATGATGATCCTCTAGGTTGGGATGCGGACCTCTCCATTGGCGCGGCGACTCGGGCAGGCGCCCCATCGAGGACACGAATGTTCGAGGCTTCGCCAGCGCTTCCAAAGTCATCTTATTCTGGCCCGGCCGCCGAATCTGCGGGGCATCTCTTCCCGAGCCCACCGCCTCGCCAGGTGTCCGCTTCTGAGCCCAAAGCGCATCTGAGACGTCGCGCCGCTCGAGCCAGTGGACATATTCGACCTTGACGCTAGATTCGCCATTGAATTTCAGGTCTCGGCGCACTGTTTCCGCATTGGGATTGTTGGTCCGGCCGTGTGATTCACGCCTGGGGCGCGGACCTGCTAAGGGCACGGAACGGTAGATTCCTCGGATGAGGTCGGTCCGTGCCTCAGCGAAACGTGATCAGATGCTTGGCGCTGCCCATCTGGAAGATGTGCCAGAAGCCTCGCGTAAAGCCGCCATGGCCCCTCGCAGGCTGACTCTCCGCAAAGGCACGCGTAGTCTGATGCGAATGCGTCATCCACGACTGGGTCGTAGTCGAGATAGGAAGTTCCTCGCTTGCCTTGATTGCCCGCTTAGCCCTGATCTCGACGACGAGGTCATCCGATGCATCGTAGGCTTCAACGTCAACACAGTTGGGACGGCAGGAGTGATTGAGATACCTGGTCGCGTTGCCTCCGTCATTCCCTCAACGTCTGACTTGATCGCATGCGGCGAGAACGTGCACGAAACAGAGCCATTTGGTCGAGCCACTCGCCAACGGCGGTTTGTTCCCTCATGCCACCCGGTTTTGTTCCCATGTTGATCTCCGACGCCGAGCGAAACCGGCGAGAAGCCGGGCCGAGGTCGACGCGACCGACTATCACCCCTCGGCTAAGGCGCAAGCACCTCGTTGCGCGTGGCCTTCGGCGAAGACCGAAGGCGCAGCGGCGCGCATCTGGCCCTCGTTGAGTGGGCCATCGGCGCGCACGACTCGGGTGTTGCGTGCGAAGCGCGTGGCGAGGTGGCTGTTCGTGAGCATGCTCTGTTCTCTTTGAAGAGGGTGCTGGCGGGAAGGCCGCCGGCCTCACGATTCAGAAGGCGACGTCGCTGTCACCGTAAGCCTTGTCGGTCACCGCAGCTCCCGGCTTGGCGGCCCTGCCCTTGCCCTTGGCCTTGCTCTCCGGCTGGGCAGGAGGCGGCTGCGTCGCCGCCGTCGCCCGGGAGCGCGCCTCACGCTCGCCACGGCTCTCTAGGTAGTCGATCTCCTCGGCCGTGAAATCGAAGCCGTAGACGGTCACGCCGTCCTTGTCGTGGTTGTTGTTGCTGAGGCTACCGACGACGTTGACGCGACTGCCCTTGCCCAAATATTTCGGGCGGCGTTCTCCGCCTGCTTGCCCCAGAGGGTCCAGCGGATCGCGGTCGCCTCGCTCTGGCCATTGCGAAAGCCATTGCTGATGACCGCCACGGTGCCCTCCCCTCGGCGAGCGGACCCTCGCGGGTGCTCACCTGGTCGACGCTGACTTCGGTGGCCAGACGGCCGTTGCGCTGTTCGATCCTCACGTGTGCCATGTCCGTCTCCTGGTTGCTCGAAGGGCGGTGACTTCCGGACCCCGTGCCCGGCTGTTCCTGATCCACCCTTCGCTCGGACTTCCTCGCTCCCGCCACGGGCGGGCGGGGGGTGGGCATGGCCCCTTCCGGTGGGAAGGGTCGGGGATGGGGCTCTTCTCTTGGCACAACCAAACGCGGCCAGCCCTTCGGCTCACCGCGTCTTCTGATCCCCACAAGTCCCCCTCGTCATCGACGGGGGCGCAGCTGGGGGATGCGGTGAGCTATGAGGGGCGCTGTCGTGCCACGGCGGCGCAGCGGCGATCGAGGCTTTCCACGTCACGCTTGCCGGCGTCTCAGCGACCGACGTGACCACCGAGCGAAGCGAATGGCGCGGCGGACGGGCCGGCCCGCTTGTGAGACCTCGTGGCGTTGAACAGAAGCGCCGGACGCGCTTTCGGCCATCAGCCCAGCGGCAAAGGGGGAGTGGTACCCCGCTGCCCCTTGATGAGCGGCGATTCTGGATCGGAGGACCGGCCGCAGGCACAGTCGCAAAGACTCGAACGACTGCTTCGAGCAGCCGAGATCAGCAAGTCATTTGGCTCTTGTCGACCCATAGCCGTACTTCGCAGGCAACGGTGAGCTGCCGCAAAGCGGACACTGATTGCCGTCAAATCAGCCGCCAGGCGCCTGCTAATGACGGAGCGGGGACCGGGTGCTCTAATTCATCCAAGCAAGGGCTGCTCGATGATGGCCGGAGCAACTGCTGAGCGTCAGCAAATTCCCGCTGCGTCGATCAATAGCTGCGCGTGTCCCCCCGGGAACCGCTTCGCGAACGTGAGGCTACCCATGTACGCTGGCAATCGATACGGTCAACACCCCGATCGGGCCGCTTTCGTCATGGCCAGTACCGGCGAAGCCGTGACCTATGCCGAGCTCGAGCAACGCAGCAACCGCTTGGCGCACTTGCTGCGCCGCGACGGTCTGGGACGGCTTGACCACTATGCGATCTTCATGGAGAACAACAACCGGTACCTCGAATGCTGCGCAGCGGGCGAGCGGTCCGGGCTGTACTACACCTGCATCAGCTCGTACCTCACCGCCGACGAACTGGCTTATATCGTCGACAACAGCGAGGCGAAGGTGCTCATCACGTCCATCGCGAAGCTGCCGGTCGCCCGCGCTGCGATGGAACACTGCCCACACGTGAAGCGCTGTCTGGTTGTGGACGGTGGCGACGCGGTGCGTGCGATGTGCGATGCGCGGTACATCGACTACGCCAACGCCGTGTCCGCATGTCCGGACACGCCGATCGCCGACGAATGGCTGGGGGCCTCGATGCTTTACTCGTCGGGCACCACCGGTCGGCCCAAAGGCATCCTCAGACCGCTTCCCGAGACCCCGCCCTCCCAGCCGCGGCCGCTATACGCCTTCCTGAACCAGGCATGGCAATTCCGCGAGGGCATGGCTTATCTGTCGCCGGCCCCGCTGTACCACGCGGCCCCCCTGGGCTATGCGTCGCTGACGATCCGCAACGGCGGCACGGTGGTGATCATGGAGCGCTTCGACCCGGAGCAGTACCTGGCCCTAGTCGAGCGGTACCGAATCACGCACACGCAGTTGGTGCCCACGATGTTCAGCCGCATGCTCAAGCTTCCAGAGGAGGTGCGTCGGCGCCACGACCTGTCTTCGCTGCAGTTCGCTCTCCACGGAGCGGCTCCCTGCCCAGTGCAGGTGAAGGAGCGGATGATCGAGTGGTGGGGGCCGGTCATCCACGAGTATTACGGGGCAACCGAAGGTCTTGGCATGACCCTCTGTGACAGCGCCGAGTGGCTCGCGCACCGCGGCACGGTCGGCAAGGTCGTGCTGGGTGAGCTCCACGTGATGGACGAGAGCATGCAACCGGTGCCGATCGGCCAGGCCGGCGAGCTGTGGTTCAAGCCCACGGCGCCGTTCGAGTACTTCAAGGATCCAGAGCGGACGCAGGCCAGTCGTTCCGCGGACGGCACGATGAGTACTCTCGGCGATGTCGGCTATGTCGATGCGGACGGTTTCGTGTACCTGACAGATCGCTCGACCTTCATGATCGTCTCGGGCGGCGTCAACGTGTATCCGCAGGAGTGCGAGAACCTGCTGATCACGCATCCGCTGGTCGCGGATGCCGCGGTCTTCGGCGTTCCCAACGAAGACCTCGGCGAGGAAGTCAAGGCGGTGGTGCAGCCGATGCCGGGCGTGGTCGCCGACGACTCGTTCGCGCGTTCCCTCATGGACTTCTGTCGGGAACATCTCGCGCGCGTGAAGTGCCCGCGATCGGTGGACTTCATGGACCAGTTGCCCCGGCTTCCGACCGGCAAGCTCTACAAGCGATCACTGCGGGACAAATATTGGCCAGCGCATGGCCAGAGCCGGATCGTCTGAGCCGCCGCAACGCTTGCGTCCGACGGACAGTTCCCGCATTCATCACGCCTAAGCCCACCCGCAGTGAGGTCCCAAGCAGTCGGTCGGGATAGTCCGCTAACGGCCCGACTGCCGGCACCCACCACCGGCAGCTAACTGGAAGTCTGATCGCCGGCGCCGATGCTGACGGGTCGTGACCTCGAAGTCACGCCACCTGGGCCGCTCGATAGCAGGTGACTAAGCTAGGAGCAACGCGCGCGCGATCTCGTGCCCCTCGTCACGCGTGTCATCGCTGCGCAGGGGGCCGGCCCGCGCGTCTGCCTTGCAGGCCGCTGCTTCCAGCGGCCCTCGCGAGGATCAGAACGACAGGAGGGTTCCGCCCACGCCGAACGTGGTTTGAACCCCCCAAGTGAAGGCCGTGTCGCGCAGGCCGAACGTACCGGCGAGTCCGCTGTTGACGGAAATATTCAGCCGATCCGGGATGATGTCGAGGCTCAGGTTGATCGGGAACACGCCGGCTCCCAAGGACACCTGCGTGCCGTCGGCTTGTCCGCCAACGGTCGCGAAGGGCGACCAGAGGTGGAACAGCCCGGCCTTGCCGAGCGGATCGACCCAGGTGAAGTTCGCGAACCAGGAGAAGTTCCAGAACGAGCCGTCGCTGCCCCTCAGGAACAACGGCGATCCGACTTGCACTCCCAAGGCGAGTTCGAGGCGCCCGTCGTCCTCACCGCGCTTGAACACGCTCTGCATCCCCAGCGAAAAGGACGCCTGTGGACTCTGAGCTAGGTTGGCGAACGAGACCTGCGCTCCCGGGTTGAGCTGAAACGAATCGAGCTTCAGTTGCGGGCCCGCCGGAGGACTCAGCGCCGACGCCCGAAGACCCTGCGGCACGCGTGGTGCGAGCAAGATGCCGAGGGTCGCCTGACGCGGGATGAGGCTGGGCAGGCGTGGCGCCGCCCCAGTCCCTCCCGTGCTCTTGGTCCCGACGAGATTGATCGTCGTGGCCACCAGCGGGTACAGCACCGAACGGGTCCGCGGGCCGACGATCCCATCCGGCTTGAGTCTGTTCTTGCTCTGGAACGCGACGACGGCCGCTTGAGTGTTGCTGCCGAACTGACCATCGGACACGAGGGCCAGGCCTGGCGCGCGGATCTTCAGCGCATCCTGGATCGCGAGAACGTCCGGCCCGGTGTGGCCCCGCATGATGGTGCGCAACATGGCTCAGCCCTCCTTCGAGAGCAGCATACATCCGGGCGGCGCCCACGCCGCAGTACCAGGTCCGAACAACCAGCTCGCTACGGCAGCGCGCCTCATCCTGACACGCAGCTTCCATGAACGGCTGCGACAGCCCTTGTTTGCAGCCGTCGATAGCTGCTTCGCCGGCGTGTGATCGGGCACTTCTACTCTGTCCCGCGTAGTAACAAGTGGAGTCAGGCTTTGGCCAGGCCCACGAGATTGCTCTTGTCCTTTCGTTCTCAGTCTGTCTGCTTGTTGTCGCCGCCGTGATCGAGAAAACGTTCGCGGGTTGCTCGGCGGACCCATGCGCTCCGGAAGCGGATGTCGGGCGGTCAGAACTGGCGTCGGCAACGAACGCATTGGCGGGAGTGCCTTGTCGCACTCCGCGGCTAGGTTGCGGCGAAGGCACTTTCTAGGCACTTGAAAGGGACTCGCGCCAAAAAGCTGACGGTCGGGAGGGACTGCTGCTGGCCGCTCGCGGCAATATCGAGGGTTCCGCTTCGATGCTCCTCGAGTGCGACGACTGCTTCAGGCAGTCGAGATCCGTTGGTCGATCGGCTCGGCTCGACCCGAAGCCTCGACGCGCGAAGCTACCGCTCAGGCTCTCGCGCGCGACCGCACGATGAGGGTGCTCGTCGTGACGAAGACGCAGTCGCCTCGCTGGTTGAACAGCTTCGCTGTGTAGCGCACAAAGCCGAGTCCCGGCTTGCTTTTAGACAAGCGGCTTTCCTTGATTTCCACTCGGCCGCGCAACGTGTCGCCTGGCTTTACCGGGGTTGGCCAATTCATCTGTTCGTGCCCTGGCGAACCGAGGACCGTCGCAGGGTCCAGTAGCGACTCATGCATCAGTTTCAGCCAGATCAAGGCGGTCATCCAGCCACTAGCGATGATTCCCCCAAAGGGCGTTGATCGCGCAGCCTCCTCATCGAGATGGAACGGAAACGGATCGTACTTTCGGGCGAAATCGACAAGCTCGTAACGAGAGACGACGTAGGACCCGAGTTCGATCTCTTCGCCGACCCTGAAGTCCTCAGCAAAACGGCCAGTCCCTGAATCCATGCATGCTCCAGTCCACCAGGCACGTAAGCAGTCTGCCATTTCCGCGTTGCGGAGTCATTGAAGACTGGGCAGTTTTGACCGCCTGCAAGCGGCCACTCATGCCCGACTGCAATTGGCCGACTCCTGCCTATGCCCCACGGTCTCAGCTCGACCTATTCTGTTGAAAAACTCTGTTTTGAGGACAGGACTCGCGCCAGCGGCCCGCTAGAGCGTTCGCGCTTTCTTGCACACGGCGGGGTACTACCCATGCGCCATCTTTCGTGTGCGAGTCGCTACTAAGACCGCAGCGGCATGCACGAGGTGATGTTGTCGATGCGTCAGCGATCCAAGTCATTTCCTGTCCGAGGGAATCGAGTTTTTCAACAGAATAGACCCTTAGCCGACATCCGCGACCTGAACTCGCCGCCCTGAAGCGGCCGGTCGGACCTGTATCGTGCGCCGTCGCAAACTCGACAAGGCGCGGGACTCTGGCAGCCGGTGTGCGCCGCGCGGAGGCATTATTTCTTCGACGATCAAGACCTGAAGAAGGAGCTCCGCATGAGTCCTGTCACCCGCCGCGATGTGCTCGCCGGCGCCGCGGCGCTGGCTGCCGCCGGCAGCGTCCCCGCCGCCGATGCCCTCGAGTACCAGTCGGCCGCGCAGCTCAGCGATGCGCTTCGCGCCAAGCGCCTGTCGTCGCTCGAGCTCACCGACCGGTTGATCGCACGTATCGAGCGGCTCGACACGCGCCTGAACGCGGTGATTGCCCGTGACTTCGAACGTGCGCGCGATGCTGCGAAGGCCGCCGACGCAGCGTTGTCGCGTGGCGACGCTCGGCCGTTGATGGGCGTACCGATGACGGTGAAGGAGTCGTTCAACGTCGCCGGTCTGCCGACTACCTGGGGAATCCCGGAGGCCAAGGGCTTCCGGGCGCCAGACGACGCACTGATCGTCTCTCGCGTGCGCGCTGCCGGCGCCGTGATCCTCGGCAAGACCAACGTGCCGCTGGTTCTGGCTGACTGGCAAAGTTACAACGCGATCTACGGCGTCACGCGAAATCCGTGGGACCCCGAGCGGACGCCGGGCGGTTCGTCGGGCGGTTCGGCGGCGGCACTCGCGGCCGGGTTCGGCCCGCTGTCGCTAGGCTCGGACATCGGTGGCTCGCTGCGCGTGCCGGCGCACTTCTGCGGCGTCGCGGCGCTCAAGCCTACGCACGGCCTCGTGCCCTCGCGCGGCCATGTGCCACCGGGTGCCCCTGCGCTAGCCCGCGAGCCAGACCTCGCAGTGGTCGGGCCGATGGCGCGCTCGGTCGACGACTTGGTTCGACTGTTCGACATCATCGCCGGTCCGGACGAACGGGGCGTAGGAGTCGGTTACCGGCTCGCGCTGCGCCCGCCGCGCCAGGGGGCGCTGAAAGACTACCGCGTGCTGCTGCTCGACACCCATCCGATGGCACCGACAGCGCAGGCAATCCGACAGGCGCTCGACAGGCTCGGGGGCCGGCTCGAGAGGGCCGGCGTGCGCGTCGTGCGCAGTCACCCGCGGCTGCCGGACTTGGCCGACGTGGCACGAGCCTACGCGAGGCTCCTTATGTCGTTCACGGCCGCGTTCTGGCCACAGCAGCTCTTCGAGCAATCCCGTGCCGCGGCGGCGTCGATCCCAGCCGAAGATCGAACCCTCGGCGCCGAACTCGCGCGCGGCATCGGGCTCAGCCATCGCGACTGGGTGGTGGCAGACAACGCGCGCGCCATGCACCAGCAGCAGTTCAGGTCGCTCTTCGAGCAGGTTGACGTGGTGCTCTGCCCGGCGATGGCAGTTACCGCCTTTCGGCATGACCACAGCGAGCCTCAGCACCTGCGCCGCCTCGATGTCGACGGCCAGCCGGTGGCGTACAGCAGCACCGGCCTCGCCTGGGCCTCGGCGGCCACCAGCAGCGGGCTGCCCGCTGCGGTGGTACCGATCGACCGCGGCGATAGCCCGCTGCCGATCGGCGTGCAGGTCATCGGCCCGTACCTCGAGGACCGCACCGTACTCGCGTTCGCGGCACACCTCGAGCACGAGTTCGGCTGCTTCGTGCCGCCACCCG
>Ga0207651_10000161_pt1 | contig 28725 bp, 30 predicted proteins | sample KBSM23metaG_FD_184328 | JGI IMG/M metagenome (GOLD analysis project Ga0207651, IMG submission 184328) | Miscanthus rhizosphere microbial communities from Kellogg Biological Station, Michigan, USA - KBS M2-3 metaG (SPAdes) (version 2) | ecosystem: Host-associated > Plants > Roots > Rhizosphere >... | reverse complement strand
ATGTCCATCTTGGCAGCGTAAGCTGCGTCCGTCCTTGGCTCCATAGAAAAATAAAGAGGATAGCCGTCTATGCTATCCTCTAGTGAACGGGGCTAACTTGGGCTATTTAACGTAGCCACCCATAAACGCCACAATGAGCCCTACAATTGCAAACATCTCGCCGAGCAGCCAAAAACGCATAGTGATTTTGGTCTTTTCCCAGCCACGTGCCTCAATATGATGATGGATAGGCGCAGCGATAAAAATTTTGCGGTGCAGGAACTTTTTAGAAAGAATCTGCAGCAAGCTTGAACCAGCCTCAACCACAAAAACTAATCCAATAATAGGCAGGAGCAGCAACGTGTTTGTAAGCATAGCTACCGCGCCAAGTGCTGTACCCAGCCCGAACGAACCAATGTCACCCATCACAAAGCGTGCCGGTGCGATATTGAACCAGAGATACGACAGTAACGCACCGACAACCGTCAAACAGAAGCCTGCAATCCCATAGTTATGCTGGAATAGTGCAATAGCTCCGAAGGCAGCATATGCCGTTGCTAGCAAGCCGCCGGCCAAGCCGTCAACGCCATCAGTAATATTTACCGCGTTGCCGGTACTTACTACAACCAGCATGAAGACGGGTATCAGCCACCAGCCAATATTAAAATCGCCCGCAAATGGTATGCGAACGGAATTATAGCCAAGCTTGTAGTAAAAGAACCAGGCACCTGCAGCAGCAATGATGCTGATCAGAGCCAGCTTGAGTGGCGCACGGAGCCCTGCGACCGTTCCGCCACGGCCGCTGACATTCACAATGTCATCGATAAGCCCGAGCAAGCCGCCACCGATAAGTGCAGCTAGAGGCAGCCATGTCTGGTGACGATTTAAGTTAAATACAAGCGTTACTAGAGCTACCGCTACTATTGTAATCATACCGGCCATGCGCGGGATGGTACGTTTAATGCGTAAAGCACTAATTACCTTTAGTTCTTGGCCATTAGCATCATGCGTCCTTGGTCGCTTCCACCATTTGTATTTATAGGCAAAGTGGGTATACACGGGCGTCAACAACATCGCCACACAGAATGACACGAAGCTGAGAAGCAACGTTATAGTTGTTTTATGAATAAACGGGTCTGATGTTACCATTGGTTTCCTTTGTACTTGTACAGATACTAGTGCTAAGTGTAGCACGTAATGCCCGACCACAGTTATAGCCATCCCCACCGTGGCTTTTAGCTACAAAAACATATATGATGGTGGGCGTACTTAAGGTAAACAGGAACTTAGCGCGTGGATACATACACTAACATGCAACACCCTATTCTTATTTTGGTTCGTGGGCTACCAGGTAGTGGCAAATCGTATTTGGCGGCAGCGCTCCAAAAAACAATTGGCGAAGAAGCCTGTGTCATGCTCGACCCTGATGGCATCGATTACGAGAGTCAGGAATATAAAGATCATGTCACCGCACAGCTAGCCGAGGGCGTTGATCCGGCGTTACACGCTTACCGCTTCTCGCGCGCGCAGGCCTACCAAGGCATTGAGGACCACAAAATAGTTATCTGGAACCAGCCATTTACTAATCTTGAGATCTTTCAAAAAATGGTTGAACGTCTCGAGACACATGCCACCGAGAACCACACTACTCTCCCTATGCTCGTCGTAGAGGTCGAGGTCAACCCTGAAGTTGCTAAGCAACGCGTTGCAGCACGCAAAGCCCAGGGTGGCCACGGCCCGTCAGATGGCAGATTTGGACGCTTTGTCGATGAGTACTACAGTTTTGCGTCGGAAGGATACAACGTTATATCAGTCCGCGGCGAAGACGATACAGCGGCAACGGTCGCAGCAATTATGGACCGGGTCGCAGCGCTAGCGACACAGTCATAATACACACACCGCTGGCATCTGGCTTTAGTTAGACCTTATCTTCACTAACTGCCTGGCGTAGTTTATGTATAATCTCACTATCTGCGGCACGTCGCTGCCGTGGCCGGATACCCTCGGCAGGCACCAGTAAGCGCAATGCCCCGGGCTTGATAGTCACCATAACCGGCACGATGTATTCCTCGCGCTCACCATCAACTCCAACCACAAGTGAACTTGCCCTACTTGTTACGCGGAACACTTTTGTAACCCATTGCAAAAAATCTGGCATGTTTTGGATAGTATGTACCGATTTCCGAGATGACAGCAATTGGCGCATTGGCTGGCCCGACAACGCCGTCATGGCGCTAACTTGCAACACGCCGCCGTCAAGCTGTTTCCGATAACCTAGCTCCAGCAAATCCACCATATCGTATTCGTTTACTCCGACCAGCAGAGAGACTGCTTGCTCATGTCGCACACCGTGCACATCCGTAAACTGCAGATCGTAGGAGCTAGACTGCCGAGCTAGCTGCTGAATAACCGTACGTGCCGCCGCCAACTTATGCTCGCGATATTCCGGCCGGTCAACAATGGCCGCGTACAAGCCAAACGAAGCATTATTCAGAAAAATCCGGCCGTTAATATCACCAACGTCTACCCGCCGCTCAACACCGTTAAAACTCGCCAGCGCATCGGCTATACGCTTTGGGCCCATGCCAAGATCTCGCGCAAAATGACATCTGGTACCCCCTGGCAACACCACCATTGGCATATCGTAGTGCATAGCCACAGCCGCTACCGCACCTAAACTGCCGTCGCCACCAGATACCCCCAGTACATCGGCCCCCTCGGCAACAGCCTGTCTGGCGGCAACCCCCACATCCTCGCCCCTTTTGAGCACTCGCACCTTAATGCCCATAGCACGAGCTCTCTCGGGAATTCTAGCTTTTATGGCGCGTCCATCGCCCGATTTTGGATTAATAATAAGAACGGGATGATGGTAGCTTGAGATACTTATTCCATGCCCTGTCCGCCGTTTTTGCCGCCAATACTCAACCCTTAGTCGGGAGATCAGTAGCACATACAGAGCGCCCATCAGACACATACATAAGAGGAGCTTCAGGTTTTTTTCTTTCGTAAATAACCTGGCCGTTGCGGCTACCAGCAGCAAACTTGAGGCCACTAAAAGTAGCCAACCCCAAACGGAGCGGCGACCCGAGCCGCTCAACACCATCCAACTGGCGTATACCACCAGCGCAGCTGTGATGACCGTCACTAGCAGCAACAAAATGTTTCGGAAAGTAAATAGCACAGCCACCGCCACAAAAGCACTCAACAAAACAAGACTACACCCTGCCAACACTCGCCACCGCCATTTTACAGACATATGCCGCCTACCATGATTAAGTTGTAGCACCATGGTAAGGTCTAGCATACGAGGTCCTCTATGAAAAAGATTGCACCGCATGGCCCCTGGCTACCGGATTACATTGCGCCGTCAGTACACGCTATAGACCTGCATGCGTTAAGAGCCTTGGACATAACACACCTCGCTTTTGACCTCGATGACACACTTGTCACCCGCCGCAGCAACGTGCTCACCAATGAAGACAAAGCGTTTTTAGAGGGTGTCCGGCGATTAGGTTTTCAGATATACATAGCCAGCAACACGCTGCGCACTATCGAGACTATCCTACAGACAATCCAGGCACCGGCAGTCCGCGCTACCCTGCTATCACGCAAGCCATTCCCGGGGTATTACCGCCGTCTTATCCGTGCAACTGGAACGTCTCCAAGGCACATTGCCATGGTGGGAGACAATATAATCAACGACATATATGGCGCAAATAAGGCGGGACTTGTGACTATTTTTGTGTTGCCACAGCTACGACGGCATAGATTTTTGAGCACTCATTACATCAACAGAGCCATTAAACACGAGCCAATCTGCCAGTAAAACGCCTACTTAAGTTGCATGTAGCCGCTCAGATCATTAATCGCAATGCCGCCAAAAGAATCAGATGTCTTAAACTCGTCTTCTACAATTTTGTATTGGCTTGAGAGCTCCGTTGATGATTTACCGTAGTATGTAATCTTGGCTGGCTGTACATCGTTCACCTCTTGGCCGATAATCACCTTGACTCGCGGCGCCTTGACGCTTGCGTAGTCGACCTCAGTTCGTGAATGTGTAATAATCCCATCATTGCCACTAGCTGCGTTACGGTATGCCATTACAACAACATTGCTATGAGGTAGCTTATTCAAGCGATCAAGCAGATGGAATAGAACGGGACCCGTTTGATTATTCCACGTTACACTTGGAATATTGCCATTTTCGTTATCATACCAATACGGTATTGCAAACCCGAGGTCAAATGAAGAGTCGACTTTTTGCATATAGCCAGAGGTAAGATTGGTCAGATAGTCTAGCGTATCGAGATAATCACCAAGCACCAGGCTCTTGGCAGTCTGAGAACTAGTATCAAACCCTGGCTGGTTATATGACTCTATGTCATATTCCATGCCAGAAAATCGAGCCTGAGGATACGCCTTGTTGTACCGCTCAACATTAGCTAAGACTGTAGCCGGCTTTTGCCATTTGTCACGGTCGCTCCACATTGGATCACCCGCTGCCGCATAAACCTTAATGTGACGCTTTTCTAGCGCTGTAATATAGCGTGCATAAGCCGTATCCAACTCGTTACGCGCGGCGCTTGCCGTTGTAGCAGATAGCTCAGCGTAACGATCCGCATCCACATACACTGTATTGATCTGATGTAGATACATAAAGTCGGATATGTTTTGGAGCCGTGTAGTGTCTTTATTAAGCACATTTGACCAATCCCAAACAGCATTTGTGTGGTTTCGTGAAAAATGCTGCTCAAGAGGCAAGCCAGAAGACCCTACGTTCATATACCAAGCAGCCCCAAGCCTAGGCCAATAATGAGAAAACTGGTAATTGCGCCACCTAGGCTTCTCATAAATCGTTTCATTGCTGACCTCCTGCCTGTTCGGCATTGGAAATTGATTGCGTAATTAGGCTTTCGTTCACCGGTACAACTACGTTCGGGTAATACGTCGGCAGCGTAGGTAAGCTTTGTGCAATAAAGCGGTCCACATACCAACGCTGGGTTGATGATATATACATAGGATGTAGCATAGTGTACTGGTCAACAGCCTTATGAGCGATGGCGCGCGCATTATCGCCGGGCTCCATGAGTACAGGGACCTGGTCATCTCCGAGCGCCTGTTGTGCCTGCATAGTACTTACGCTAGAGGCATACTGATAGTTGAATTGCGTGTCATTGTTATTGAGTCGCTCACTGCGAATAGTGTCAAACAAATGCATGTCATTACGAAAATGAATTGCACTTAAGGTCCAAGAACTCACTACAACGGATAGCAATAATCCATATTCAAGCAGTAGTTTACGCCCAACGACTGGGCGATGCATCCGCTTTGCCAGATATCGGCCCTTCACTTTAAACCAATAGAAATACCCTATAAAGCGACACAACGTCAAACCCAGGGTATATACGGGGGTTAGCAGCACGGAGCGCAAAGTGTCCCGTGCACCCAAACGTAGCCAAACTATAGCGCTCAGCGCAACGTAGAATATATACGTGTATATAAGATGGCTTGGTCGCATAATTAATGTCCACAAAAATAGAATGCGGAGTGGATCGGTGAGGTAGATATAAATCTGGTACGCCTTCTCCGCCTTGAGCGTGTAATGATAGCTGGTCGACAATATTACACGCAGATACAGTACAAATAACTCAGGAACGGAAAGGCTCCAGCTAAACGCACGCTGTCTGAAGAGCGCCTTATACGTACTCGGCGCTTTAGTAAGCACCAGTGAGTTCGCATAGGCGATACCCTTGCCTTCGCCGTACATATGCGCCAACAGCGTTCGCTGCTCATCTTCTCCCGCAAATTGCCCCGAGTGCAACGTAATTTGTTTTTTTAGATCATTAGTACGATACAAACCAATAGCGCCGGAGACATTACCTATCGCTCCCACGCTTGCGCGTAATCGTTTGCTAAGTTGCATAGTAGCACGATACTCGAAACGTTGGATTTCATTAATAATCGTTTTCTCTTCCACGGGCATAACGTTAAAGGCAACGGCAGTATAGCCCTCGTCGAGCAAACTTGTAGGTATAAACGTGTCACCTATGAGAGTATCGTCATCCAGAATCAGCACATACGGTGTCTCAACATGTGCCATTGCGCTATCAATACTCCGTACCTTATGCAGGTTGCGTTCATTCACAATCACCTGCACGCCCATTTTACTGGCAACTTCAGCCGTATCGTCGGTTGAAGCATCTGAAACGACAATTATCTGTTTCAGTGGGACGTGCTTGCTCGCCCCTTCGATCGTATCCGCAATAACGTCCGAACCATTGTAGCTAGCTATAACAATTGTTAATTTACTGGGATCAGAGCTTTGTCGACCCGTTCGAAGGGGACGCCTTGGTAAATGTATGAAAGTAAATAGACCATCTGTCAGAAGTGAAAGTAGCAAGAACGCATAGAAAAATGAGTCTAGATTTACTATGGATGAAAAAACATAAAAATTGATGATAATAAAAAACAATACGCCAACTACCAGGCCTGATATTGTTACACTCTTAAACCACGTAAAAAACCGCCGTAGGAAAGTAATAGGTGAAACCATAAATCTTCTTTTATTAATTGCTTGAGTATTTAGAAATTCACAAGAATTCTGTAGTTCTCGAATACCAATCTTTGACACTCCTCTAGAACTCTTGTATCGTTATGATATTATATATTAATATCTCAATGTTGTAAATAGTCAGGCTTACTTTCGTCCAGAGCGTATGTCTGGTTACCCGCCTAACCTTCTTCTGCACTTACTCATTGGTAGTTGACGAGAACCAATAACGTTGCGGAATTGACACAACCAGCATCAGCCAGACGGAACCAAATAAAGATTCGGCTAATTGCCCTTTTACACGAAAAAACATATCCTAAGTATGGGAAGTCTAGCATTAAATTCATGGAAAGGAGTTTCATGAAACGAGCGTTTTCTGCCATCTTAGCCGTATGGCTCGTACTAGCAAGCATCATAGGGAGCCTCTACTCGGGAGCTACCGCGGACAGTCCAAATCTTATCAATAACCCATCCGCCGAGACCATCACCGGTGGTCAACCTGCGAATTGGACGCCCAATACCTGGGGTACCAGCACTACAACACTACAGCTTACCACTGTCGCACATAGCGGCTCCGAAGCACTATCTATAACCAGTAGCTCACGCACAAGCGGCGATGCTAAGTGGGTCCCGGATCTCGTGGCGGTAACAGCGGGTCAACAATACACTTACAGTGATTACTACCAAGCAAGCGTACCGACTGAGCTTGACGCAGAGTTTGTCGACAATAACGGCACCGTCAGCTACGGGTACATAGCTGCCGTAGCCGCCGCCACAAGCTGGCAGCAGGCAGCCGCTACATTTACAGTTCCCGCCAACATTCAGCGAGTAGCTGTCATGCACATTCTGCCAAGTGCGGGAAACCTTACCATTGACGACGCAAGCCTAACAGCTGCCGCATCAACCCCGCCACCGTCTACTGGTAACCTCATCGCTAACCCATCGTTTGAAACGGCAAGCGGCAATCTGCCGGCAAACTGGCAAACTGGTAGCTGGGGGACGAATGACGCCAGTTTCAACTATAGTCAGAGCGGTCACACAGGAAGCAAAAGTGCAACCGTTACAATCACCAATTACACAAGCGGCGATGCTAAATGGTACGCAGATCCAGTGGCCGTTACCGCCGGACAATCCTACACCTATAGCGACTTCTACACAAGCTCGACAGCAACCCAGGTGACTGCCGCGTTTACTAAGACAGACGGAAGCACCGCTTACAGCCAGTTACCTCAGGCAAATGCATCATCAGCGTGGACAAGCTACAGCGCGAATATCGTTGCTCCCTCAGGCGCTACGAAAGTAACCTTCTACCACCTCCTCGGCGCTGTTGGCAGCCTCACAATAGATGATGCAAGCTTAGTCAATACTACTACTTCCACGCAACCAGCCCCGCTAACCATTAGTAACCCGTCAGTTGAGACTTCAACGAACGGCACAACACCTGCCGCCTGGCATTCTGACACCTGGGGGACGAATGACGCCAGTTTCTCGTATGCGAATGACGGCCACACTGGTGCAAAGAGCATTAAGGCAACTATTACCAACTACACCGATGGCGATGCCAAATGGTATTTCAATCCAGTAACAGGGCTGAAGGACGGTGATAGCTACCACTTTTCTGCTTGGATTAAGGCAAACACTCAAGTCTCTGCCGTAGCTGCCTTTACTATGGGTGACGGCTCAACTACATACGAGACGCTCAATTTGCCCCTTGGCGTCAACGCTACCAATTGGAAACAGTACACATCTAATTTTACGGCGCCTTCTGGCGCCAAAGACCTCACCGTTTATCTGCTCATCTCAAACGTTGGCTGGGTAGAAACAGACGATTACAGTATTGGTACATACACGCCTGCCGGCTTTAGTGAGGGTTTGGTAAGTATTGATTTTGACGACGGCTGGAAGAACATCTACACGAACGGACTTCCTCTACTCCAGACATACAGCCTACCTTCGACGCAGTTCATCATTAGTGGCAACATTGGCACCAACGGCTATATGACCCAGGCGCAAATCAGTGCGTTCCAAACCCAGGGCAGCGAAATAGGCGGCCACACTGTCACTCATCCAGATCTGACAACGCTGACACCTACCGACCTTACCAATGAGTTAAGCCAGTCGCAAGCTACGCTTCGTCAAGATTTCGGCAGCGGCGTTGCTACGGAGTTTGCTTCGCCATACGGCAGCTACAATGATGCCGTTCTGACAGCCGCAAAGCAATACTACGTCTCGCATCGATCAACAGACGTTGGCTTTAATAGCAAAGACAATTTTAACCCCTACAACATAGTGGTACAGAATGTAGATTCAACTACTACCGTTGCTCAAGTAGAAGCGTGGGTCCAGCAAGCACAGGCCCAGAAAACATGGCTTGTACTGGTATACCACCAGGTGGAGAACACGCTTGTCGCCGGTGACACTGATGCAGTCAAGACCGCTAACCTTAATACCGAGCTTAATTACATCAAAACATCGGGCATTACCGTAAAGACTCAGAGTGCCGCCCTAGCCGAAGTAATGGCTCAGATGTAGCACACCCCAAATATACAATCTAGAACGTCGCAAATAGCCACATAATATTGTGGCTATTTGCTATATCATGCATAGAAGTCATGAAGGCATCGGTATTCTAACATCGCATAGTAGTTCAGTTTGGCGAGACAAATAGCGCCGGCACAATGCCTGCGGCAACACTATCTTGCACAAAAGCAGACAGAGGCGCTATTGCCTTCCCATCGGCGTCTAGTGGATACACCCAGCTTACATCCTTGTCTTCGTAGCCAAAAATATTGATGTGCACTCTATAGCCCCGCGCTTTAGCCACTTCAGCCTGCGCTAGCACTCCATGCAATTGATTGCTACGATCTGCCACTGTCACCGTTGTATCACCATACGAACCGGCCGTTCCGGTATTTAGCCAGATGTTCCAAACACCTACCGTGCGCGCCAAAGTAATCGCAGTGCTAGCATTTAGATAGTCCGCCGGCGTATCCGTACCACTCCACGGAAAGCCCTGGAAACCGATTGAGTCAATGTGCGGCAGACTGGGAGTATGCATTAGAGTCGTTACGTACGGTAACAGCTTATTCACTGACATATCACCATGCTGACGCAGAGCGTCTCCGCTCGTGTAAACAGTACTATCGAGCATCAGAGACAAATGCGCATTTGGAAATACATGCTTGAACGTATTGCCCAGAGCTGCATAATTTTGGGCGAAAAGCTGCGGACTTGTGTTGCTATCACTCCATTCGGGCAAGTCGGGCTCAGGTAATGGCACCAGTGTCCCCAGCTCACGATCCGTTATACCTTTAGCCTTTAGCCCAACCAGTAAGCTTTGGAATGCATGGAGATACTGCGGTTTGCTCAATTGAGTGAGGTCAATCATACCTCCGTCTTGATCTGTTGGCTCCATGATAATAAGCGGAGTAATGGCATACTTTTGGTATTCCCGTAGGGTGTTTGCTAAATCTGCGGCCTGTGTCCCACCCTCACTATCCGTACGGGGCATAGAGATAAAAAACATCTCGGACGTAAAGTGATAGCGTAGGGACGCTTCATACTGAGCTAGGAGTGCCAGCTGTGGGTCAGAGGTTTTTCTCATGTCTGCCTGTTGTACATTGGGTGCCAGAATACTAGGTGAAATGCTAGAGGTGGCGTGTGTATCAGCTAATCTACTCGGCCAAGCCACACATGCCGCAGTCAGAATTACGATACATGCCGCAACCGTTACGGCCGTGACTCTGGTGCGTAGCGTTTGCGGGCCAAGATTTCGCATTATAATATTATACATTTTTACAACGTTATCGTCAAAAGCAACTCTTAACAAAGATGGTATAATACGGTAGCTTGCGCGGGTGTCGTATAGCGGTTATTATCCCAGTTTTCCAAACTGGTGATCGGAGTTCGACTCTCCGCACCCGCACCAAATAAAAAACGTCTCGTATGAGGCGTTTTTTATTTGGTGTACGGCTTTTCTGCGAACATTGCAGCGACAATTTTCTCGTACACATCTACTGCACGCTGTTTGTACTCGGCCGACTGTTCAGCGTAATGTTCCAGGGAGATGCCATCGTTCACCTCAAGCACTCGCAACTCTCCGGCAGCAGTGCACACAATATCTACCGCCGCTAATCGGAGCGCTAGCGCCTGTGTCGTTTTTACAGCTATCGACGTTAGCCGGCCCTGTAAATCAGTATCTGATATATCGACTGCTGCTGCTCCGTAGCCCAAATTGAATAATCTGAGCCGACCACGCATGGTCGGATTAGTCTTGGAGAATGCAAGGAGTACTTGGCCATCAAGCATTACCATTCTATATTCGGCCTGTAAGTCGTAGTGCGGACTGATCGCCCAAGCTGGTTCTCCACTGCTATGAACCGCATCCAGGGCCATCGTGATAGATTCATAGCGCTCCACCGCACGTCCACCCGTACCGTCAAGCGGTTTGACAACTACTGCCACGCCTTCTAGGTTTGGCAGGTTGATATGCCACTGCATCGGCTCGTGCGGCACCGAGCGCACCAGGTAATGCTCAATGGCCGGTACACCTGCAGCAGCCAGCACCATATATGTTGCCACTTTATCCTGCGCCAATTGTCCGGCCGCAGAATCATTCACGTCAAACTTATAGCCTACGACCCAACGGACCTGTCTATTCTTTTCGAGTCGCAGCACCCAATTATCCGAAAAGGCGCGAAAATCAGTAGCCGTACGCGTGCACAGAGCACTAATAGTAGCTGGCAATATCCTGTCTCGTATATATGGGCCGTTTTGCATAAGTTTCAGGCTATTATAGCAATTCTATCTGTTACGGTATAATATCTGCATAGTAATAGATCAAATGGTGTTTGCCCTGGTAGCTCAGCTGGATAGAGCAGAGGACTTCTAAGCCTAAGGTCGTTGGTTCGAGTCCAACCCGGGGCACCAATGATTTTTTGTATCTGTTAGCTCTTGGAGATCAAATTGCCAACGGGGACTTTTTTATATATCCATTGACATAAGTAACTATAAGTGTTAATATTAGTACTGTAGCTTTATTAATAGTTTGGTATCATATAAATAGCTAGTCTTAAATGGCCTGCATTGTTTGAAAGTCGGCTTCATGCCGTCGAAGGGTATCCTTCTTAGAGCAATGTGGGCCTTTTAAGTACCAGATGATTACTAGCCGTTAGTGGGTTATTCCTGTAGTTGTAATGGGTTGGTCTTCCCTTTTTAGCGGGATCGTAGACATCAACCACACTGCGCACTTTAGGTCTTATTGAGTCGTAAAATCGTGTCTCACCCTTTTCAAACACTCGTTGTACTGCCCATAGTCCATAGTCGACAACACTGAGTAAGGGCTCTTGGATATAGGCCTGAACGTTGAATTTTACGTCCGCCTGATAGTTACCGTCTGGTTCATTCTTAAGGTACATGGCCTGCGCCTTTAGAAGAGCAGACTCCAAATCCTGGACACGCGTCGTACTTCCTAGGCTCGCAATGTTAAGGACTAGCTTTTTGTAATTTGCTTTGTCGTGGAGCATATGAGAAAGAAGATCTCCATAAAACTCACGCTCCTGTTTATTGTGCTTGTTTACGAAACGTGTGACATCTTTTCGCCCTACAACAACCTGAAGATGGAAACTTATATCTGTCCTCATAAGCTCAAAGAACTTGTACCTAAGTTCAGGAGGGTCTTCGTTTGCGTGTAGATAAAAATGCCCCCTGTCTAAGCGCTTCTTGACACTAGGTATCTGGTTGAAAAAGGGGTCTTTGCTCACACTATCCGTAAATTGAATGATAGTGTCTCTTATTTCATTCAATGGGTGATTATATTTCAACATCCCAAGCATGAAAGCCTTTGATACACCCTCATGCCCCAGAATTGATATGCCACCTTTGCCAAAGAAGGTCAAGTCACCAGCTTCATCAATAAAACGATGATATGCGTTGGTGTGTTTTACGGCTTTGCTCTGGCTCATTGTCCTTAATTATACAGACTGGTCATTTACTACGTAACTGTCATTCCTCTTTAATACTAAGTTGCGCCATTTAAAGTCAGAGCCAACACAATAGAGGTTCTTACTTCGTTCACCACAGCGCACCAAGAGAAAAAGCTCGGCTACTGGTCGAGCTTTTTCTCTTGGATCTGGGCTTACACTAGCGGCCGGCTACGATAAAACCAGATTATAAACCCCCGAGTTAGTCGTCCGACATCACCAGTCAAAATTCATCCCACGCAGCGCATTAGGGTATCGATAATCCAGCCCGAAACGCCAAATAATAGTCCGGCGCAAGACACCCGTTATAATTGAGTACATGACACAAAAACAATCCCCGGCAGAACCAAGCGGCAACCTTTTTGAGCGGCTAACCATCCGGCTTGATACGCTACAGCAGAAGCACCCCGTCTTTGGCTTTCCACTGGCGGTTATAAAAAAATACGGCGACGACGAAGCCGGCCACCAGGCAGCGCTCATGACCTACTATGGATTTCTCTCGCTTTTTCCGCTGCTGTTGATTGCGACTTCGGTCGTCGACCTTATCAGTCAGCAAAATTCAGCGCTACGTATGCGACTCATGGCGGATATTAACAGCTATTTTCCGATCATAGGCAGCCAGCTACAGGCAAACGTACATAACACGCGCACTGGCATAGCGCTACTAACGGGCCTCATAGTTGCACTTTACGGTACGCGTGGTATCGCCAATGCAGTACGCAATATGCTCGACCACGCCTGGGAAACACCCAAGGCAAGACGCGCTGGCTTTATCCCAGGGGCCATCAAGAGTTTCGCCTTATTGCTTGGGGCTGGACTGGGCTTGCTCCTTACCGCTGCCTTGGCTGGTTATGCAACTGCAACATTGGGTCACGCCCTAATATTTAGAGTGGTGCCCCTGGTTATAAACATTGGCTTGCTCTATCTGACGTTTATATATGCTTTTATCATTGGTCCATCACGTCGGCGTCCCCGCAGCGACCTACGGCTCGGTGCTATTTCTGCCACATTTGGAGTGCTGATGTTGCAGGCCATAGGTGCCTATTTAATCACTCACCAGCTCCACAATTTGCGTGGCTTGTACGGGCAGTTTGCACTCGTGCTCGCTATAATGTTTTGGCTCTACTTGCAGGCGCAAGTACTCACCTATGCTATTGAGATTAATGTAGTGCATGCTTACAGGCTCTGGCCACGGAGTATCACCGGCAAAGCGCTCACGCCGGCAGACGAAAAGGCCTACCACCTATACGCAGAGCGCGAAGCCTACCGGCCGGGTTCCGAAGAAAAAATTGCCGTGACCTTCCAAACACGTTCAAGCGGGTTGTAAAAACGTTCTGATTCGCGTATAATCACCTCTGTTTTCTGCACCTGATCCCTTGTAGCTCAGGAAAAGAGCAGCCCGAGCCGGCGGATTTATTCCGCGGCCCGGCGCGATGAGAGAAACCTAGGTTTCTCTCATGTGCGGACGCGGCGGAAGTAGCTCAGTTGGTTAGAGCGCTGGATTGTGGCTCCGGAGGCCGTGGGTTCAAGTCCCATCTTTCGCCCCAAAACTAAAGAATGACCCTTGTGGTCGTTTTTTAGTTTTGGACAATAGTTAGCCCTGAGCGCACGCCTAGGCCGCGGGTGAGAACTGCCAGCGGCAGTTTGCAAGGGAATCTTCCGATGGCAACTCGTTGCCAATCGTGAAGTTCCGGGGTCGCAGAATGTGACCAAGTCCCATCTTTCGCCCCAAAATAAAAAGGTCAGGTATATGCCTGGTCTTTTTATTTTGCTAATTGTTTGTAACCATAAAATACCCCTGGACCTCGTCATGGATGTGGTCATGCCAACGAAAACTGCCTATTTGAGTAAACGTGATGGTCAGCGATTGACCCCTACCGAGCACCCGCTCAGCTACTCCATCATACGCCTCATGATGCTCATGCAGGCCAAAGGCAATTTCGCGTACAACAGCGTCATCATTCGTAATAGTAAGCGTGTCACAACGTTTACCGCGCACACCACTGTCCGAAACTCTGTCATCTTTGATAACCACTACATGGGCAGTCGGTTTTCCAGCCGCCTTACAGGTACTGCCGACTGATCCGCCGCCATGCAATCCAATCGCAAGCGCTCCGCCAACAACAATTACAATAAAGACAGCTATAAGTACGGATGTAGAGCGACGCATACGCTATAGTATAAAACATGAACAAGCATTGGAGAGTGGCCATACCCTGGATACTCACTAGCTCGGTAAGTGTTCTGGCGGTATACGCCTGGGGACAAAGCCTTGCTTGGAATCTGAAGGCAGTAAATACATACCTGCTTTTCCCATTGCTGGGCCTGCTGGCCTACAGCATCATGTGGTCTCACTATATGATCGGCAGCGTAAAACACACAGCGTTTATGCAGCAGGTGGAACTGACGAATTATTTTCGCTACACCGGCTATGCGGTGCTTGCGGCAATTGTGCTACATCCGGGTCTACTTGTGTATCAGCTGTTTCGAGATGGCCGCGGGTTACCGCCAAGCAGTTACGAGCACTATGTTGCGCCGGGTCTTGCATGGGTCACCCTGCTTGGCACAGCTAGCCTACTGGCATTTTTAGCGTTTGAGCTCCATCGTTGGTACGGTCGTACATCCTGGTGGAAGTATGTAATAACGGCGGGTGACATTGCGATGGTAGCCATTTTTTATCATAGCCTACGCCTAGGTACACAGCTGCAGGGTGGCTGGTTTCGGTGGGTCTGGTGGTTTTACGGCCTATCCCTCGCGGTAGTTTTAGTACGTAAATATATGTGGCTACTACTACATAAGTCCGGCATTGAACAAACTACAGATTGGTAAGAAACCAGCCGATGAACAGCGGAACAACCAGGTTGTCGAGTCCGAGTGGTGCAATATTTTCGAGGAAAGCTGCCACTGACGCACCGATAGCAATATCCGCAACCGACAGATGGTGGCCACCCAGCACGCTATAACCGACGAGTAAGCTGGCCGAGGTTACTATAAATGCAGTCGTGCCTGCTACGCTTTTAGTATGCCCGAGGATGCGATAGGAGTTGCCGCGCCCATACAGATTGCCAAACACTGCAGCCAAACCATCTGCCAAGCTCATCTGCAACAGGGCTGCCGCATAGACACCCTTGCTGTGCGTAACATACGTCAGCAACCCCACCGTTACAGCAAAACATACCTCACCAAATGTAGGGCGCTGCACACTATGAATAACTTTAAAAATTCTAAACTTAGCCGAGACAGTTACGACCAGTAAAAAGGCCACACTCAGCAGACGAATCTCGTCCCAGCTCAGAAAAAACGGCCAGAAGGCTACGAAGCTGCCGACAGCAATGTGCACAAACTTACGGCCAAATTCGTTATTAAATCGGCGTTTGCGCCAACCAAACTCGCTCATGAGCAAGATACAGAATATGATCAGGACACTAAGCAGTAGATACATTGCTTATATTGTACGCCCAGCATTAAACCAAGGCGACATTTCAAATTCCCCCGACCGCATAGCCAGAGGTGATTTGAACAGTTTATCTACAAACTCTCAATTCTCTCGATGACCTCTACCGGCCAGTCAGAATTGGCCCTAAAGTTGGCCGCAACCTCACGTACAGGCAGCCAGTGCATAGTAATGCGCTCTTCTGGCTCCTGAATGATTGAGTCGCTATGACATACATATACAGAGAAGACAACGCCGACCTTCTTTGTATTGAAGATTGGCAACTTCACTCCGCTAACAGCCATACTAAGGTGATGATCAATTGCAATCTCAGTGATGCCCGTCTCCTCTGCTACTTCTCTTCGCAAGGCCTGCTCTGGAGTTTCACCATCGACAATCCGACCACCCGGCAGGTCCCAATAGGTGTCCGTGCCATTAGAGCGAGTAATGTGCAATGCTAGCATTTGACCATTACTATTCAAAATAGCAGCCTTCACGCCAATATTGTAGAGAGATTCTTTGGGCAGAGTATTTAACATTATCTCCCCTCCTTTACTGCAATAATATACCAAACCGAGACTTTACGCGTTAGGGCTAAAATAAAGAAAATACCGGCAGTATTAACTGATGGTATTTTCTTGGTCGGGGTGACTGGATTTGAACCGGCGACCTCAGCGTCCCGAACGCTGCGCGCTACCAAGCTGCGCTACACCCCGTCTACTGCCTTACCTTGCCGCCATACAGCAAGGTCAGATGAGAGGTATTTTACCAGGTTTTTCCCCTGTTATAAAACAGCTACTCCGCGGCTCTGACTCGTTTTTGCGTAAAATAACGTGATTCCACAAGCTTAAGCACTAGGAAACTCAAGCCTACACCAAGTGCGGCAATCGCAAATCCCCCTACGATATCCTGGCCATGATGCACGCCGGCAATCACCCGTGACGTACCGATTGCCAACGAAATAACAGCCAGCGCCCCACCCAGCCAACGGCTGTAGCGAAACAGCACAAATGCAATAACAGCGCTGTATGTTGTGTGGTCAGAAGGAAAACCATTGTCTGTGCCATGTGTAAAGTATGGCGTAACACCATCACGAACAAATGGCCGCGGATCTTGGTGCAGCGCTGCCGCCAGCTTTGCCAGTACCGCAGTCACCACTACACTTACACCTAAGAATATGAGCAACTCGAGGCGGCGTTTGTTATTCAGCCGGATAAACATAAACACCAGCGCAGCCACGGGCACAATTACTACATACTTCGCGAAAACAATAACTACTTCATGCATGTCATCAATACTACCATACCACTAGTCCTTTTTGAGTGTACCCGCACGCCATAACCGCGAGATAACCGCCAGAAGCACTATAAAGCCCAATGCGATCCAAACCTGGCGAAAAATGCCGTGCTTCAGATCAGACCCAACGCCAAGCGCATGCACGATCACTGCAGTAAACACGAAGTAATTTAGGTAGTGCAACCACCGCCAAGCTTTTGGCCTAGCGTTAATCCAGCCAAGTGAGCTCAGTACCACTATCGCAACACCGTACGCCGCCAGGATACCGAGCGCAACCGCAAGACCCCCCAGCCCAAAGCCAAAGAGCATTGCATGGTTGCTGTAATGCGACACAAATGGCACCGCAACCTGGGCAATCGTAAAGGGCAAATAGTGGTCGAGCAACAAGAACGAAACGTGCACAATAATAGCACCACACAATGCAAGCGCCATAGCCCTATGCAACGCCCAGGCCTTTACCGGCTCGATAAGCTTGTAGGTTAGGCCGGTAACTTGCCCAATCCCCGACATCATAAGCAGCACCAACAACCCTGCCGCCACAAATCCGGCAGCACGTATCGCATACCACATCCAATTATTAGCAGCGCGCGAAGCGGCAATCTGCACTTCACTGCTTGCAAGGCCGCCTGCGAGCGCATGCGCTACACCAACCATATCGTCCCCACCTTTTCTATTGTTGGCGCCCCTTCATCCTTACTTTGGCGCTGTAGTAGAGCCTCGCGCACCTTGGCTGTTTTCATAAAATCACGCGCATCCGCGCCTGCTATAACTAGGCATTTCGCATAGACGTCCGCTTCGGTCGCAGAGTCGCTACAAACGGTAGCAGTGAGTATGTCCGTCTCGGCCGGCAAACCAGAGCGCGGATCAATCAAATGGTGCCAGACACCATTAGCCGACATACCTTTGCGCTTAGTAACGCCCGACGTTGCAACGGCTAGCGCCCTACCTTCGTTCGACACACTCGCAATCCGTTTGCCTTCTTGCATTGCATCCTGAATACCAATAAGCCAAGGCGTGCCCGGCTCGTCGAAGCCCGCACAGGATATATCACCCCCGAGCGACAACCAGTAACCTGTAACGCCCCCTGCATGTAAAGCTGCTGCGAGCTTATCAAGCAGATACCCCTTGCCTATGCCGCCAAAATCAACCGCCGTATTTTTGGGTATAGCCGCCCAATTGCGGCCAAGCGTGATGTTCTGCCATGACGCCGACTGGCGTAGCTCGTAATTGACTGCAGCACCTGCCCGTTCTGGGTACGGCCATGAACCCTTATAGCCAGCACGTTGCAGGGCCGGCAAAACGAATGGGTTATACAGCCCATCTGTCTTTCGAGACATGTTTTTAGCGGCCGCGAGTAATGTACGGAACTCTAGAGTAACCGCGTGCTTTTTGCCTGCAGACTGATTGAAGGTCGTAAGTTCGCTATCTGGTAGAAACCGGCTAAATCGTCGCTCAAAGTTGTCCACCATTTCCCAAAGCCTGGCAAATAGTTCGTTGGGCTGTCTGTCATCTTGTACTACGACCGTCAAATACGCCATCGAACCGAGAGCGTGTTTCGTTTGCTGAAAACGCCGCATTACGACACCGAGCTCATCGGCGGCTGGTAATAATTTTGATAGCTCGGCTGCGATTGTTGATACGACTGGTTGGGCGTAGTTGTCGTAGATGCGCTAGGTGCGCTACTATCCGAGGTATTACTTGCAGAGCTTGAGTTATCACTTGTATTCGATTGGGTTGTCGTTTGTTTGGATCGCGTTGTCGCAGCAGATTGTGCGCTCGCTAACCTTGGCACGGCACGGCTCAAATCGAGTGCCATTATAAAACCGCTCACGAGCACAAAAGAGGCGGCCGCCAAGCCATAGGTAAGCGAACGTATGCTCATGCCGGACCAGCCCATTTTTACCGTGCCTGCTTGGGTAAACGATTCACTGATAATCTGCGTTTCGTGCACTTTATTGCGTAACAAAGCGGCGTGCATGTGCCGCCCGAAATTTTCAGGTCCACAGATAAAATAAGTGCTGCCTGCATAGCCAGCTCCAGTCAGCTGTCGCACATGCGCATCAGTGATTGTTCCACGGACTACATCAGAAGTATTTGTTGCAGCATCTCCGCAGTAAAACTGTATGTTTAGGTAAGGGTTATGTTGTGCCAGTTCTTGCAGCTCCTCACGGAAAGGGGCATTTACTATCGAGTGATTCGAGTACAGAAGTGTCACTGGCAGTTTGATCTGTCGTTCCGTTAGATGGCGCAACATGCCCATAAACGGAGTGACGCCAATCCCGCTCGCCAGCATAACAATGCGCCGGTCGTACTCAAAGTCAATCGTAAATTCACCAAATGGGCCTTGCACAATTACGGCATCACCTACCCGCAAACGTGCTGCCGCCTGTGTAAAGTTCCCCTTCACCCGCATACCAAACTGCAATAAGCCGCTGCTAGGTGTGCTGATGATGGAAAAAGAGCGCATAGGCGTTGGACGGCCATTCCGCCGAAAGCCAATCGTCGCATATTGGCCAGACGCAAACGAAATAGCATCGCGTGGTGTTTTGGGCGCCAATGTTAGCACCAGAACATTGCCACTCTGTTGAGTTCGCCTGACAACATAGTTGCGAGTCATGGCATGTATTGTAGATGGCCGGGCTGAGCGTTTGCTTAAGATCGGTAGCCAAGATAAAGCAAGCCGACGAAAACTACAGTTTCATCGTACAGGGTCTGACAGCCACTGGCGAACACACCGATATTATCGCAACCTCTTCCCCGAGATCTGGGACAATTATAACTACAGGACATCCCTGCTAGCTGACCAACATTTCAACGGCGAAAAGCAGCCAAAGGAAGAAAAGATTGTGGAGGCGTTAGAACCAAACCGTGCTAAAAAGTTTCCAAAATAGATATACGACAATTTTGTTGAACCTGACTCGTCTTAGATACTGTAGTTTTCTTCCAAATAGATTCCAGCTAGATTTATATCCCGTGGCACCCATGATATAAGTGAGTTTGTCTTCTCCAAAAGGTCGTGCGCCTGTTTGGCGTATGGGTCGTTATCCAACGAGGCTTTGGTTATGCCTCGCATGGTCCATCCAACCGCAAGCGTGCTGTCCGAATAGATATTGTAAGATTCGTTGTTATTTGCCGCTAACTTTAGGGCTTCAATTATTGCACATATTTCACCCCGATTATTAGTACAGTCGCCAATTTCTATGTCGAACACCACTTCTTCATAGGCGTCTACACAAGCAATGCGAGTTAGCTGTCTTCCTACCTGTCCATTGTTTTTGGTACCGGCATCGGTAAATACCGTAACTTTATCTTTAAGGTACTGTATACCGTCTGCCGAACGAACTTGATTGATGGTGATTTTCTCTAACTTACGCTTAGGGACCTTGGGCTTTGCAACCCGTGTTTGGATTCCGCCGCCAGTGCTCCCTTTCGTTAGCTTCTTTTTAGCAAAAGCAAGTATCCATGCACGATCTTCCTTAGCTAACTTCATCGCCATCCAGTCGCCCAAATCATGCTTGTAACTGAGATAACTCGTGTAAAACTTGAAATCGTTCGACTTATCCGCCTTACTATTACCCCAAAATGAGCCAACGCTTGCCCGTAGAGAGGTCTGGTCTGTAATTTTAGATTTCTTCATCTGAACTCCGGCTGTAAATAAAGAATACTCTTTAGTGCTAAATTGTTCCAGGGTTGCCATGGTAGAGAAGCTTTATTACTTAGGAGGGTGAGATTTATCAACCTTTCTTTTTTGCATAGCATTGCAGATGGCTATAACCTTATTTGTAGCATTTTTGCTTAGTGTGCTAATTTTCAAGGGGTAATAAGGGTCAGTGTCTTCTAACTTTCTAGCCGCACTGTAAAGCTCGATCAACTCACCGTGGATTTGGTAATACAATGTTGGATTGTTGTGATATAGATTATTAGGATATTTTCCAGCAAGTTCACATGCTCCATCAATCACATTACACATGATGGCATTATAGCAAAAAGGCTTTTGGAGGCGTCTTTCGATACCTATGGATAATCTGGCAGTCAATTGGTCTAGTATTGGGTCGGAAGGTTGTCATTAAGCCTATAAAATCGCATAATCCATACTAGAGGCTCAGCCCTATGATTACTAAGATAATATACCCACCATTCAGAGATGCCTTCTTCAATGCGATAGATGTTAGTGATGAAGAAATCATACTAATCACTCCATATTTACAGCTAGCGCCAGTAATCATGATTATTGAGATCCTTCAAAAGACAGGAAATCTTGATAAGATTAAGCTCCGACTGATTACTAATATCAACAGCTCCGTGTTTTTAACCAAATCTTCTGACATAAATGCCATCCTAGAGCTTATGCAGAAAGTTCCAAATGTTGAAGTTACTGGAATTGGGAATTTACATGCAAAGATATACATTTTCGACTCCAAGAGACTGATAATCACTTCGGGAAATCTGAGCCTTAATGGCATATTTAAAAATCTTGAAGTAGGCGTAGAAATCATTGATATATTTGAAGCCACCGACCTTCGACATAAAATGCTTGCGTACGCTAAAGAAGGTACTCGGTATCAGCTTAAGGATATTCTCGCGATAAAGGAGTCCCTAGACATACATGCGTCAGAGCATGCGAGTATGTTTGAGCATATACGGACTCAGACCACCCTCTTAAATCGGCAAGTAAAGAATGTCACCTCAAGTAAGGTAGAGATTAAGAGCACTCTTATCGCAAATCCTTCTATTACTGGCTTAATCTCTATAAAAGGCACCAAAAAGTACTACAGGATACGAGCCTCTCTAAGCCTAAAGATTCTTCACCTCATCAACCCTATGCAGCGTCTAATATAAGCATATTAAAGGGTGATGCGCTATGGGACGCTATCTATGAGATACTGCTTAATTATCGTGGATTACATCCACTATATTGGCCAATGGCTAGTGAAATATTTGAAAAGGTCAAAATTGGCAAATGGTGCGAAAGACAGCGTATTTTGCATGGTAAGCACGAGCTAGAACCGCGGCGACAAAAAGCACTTAGAGCCATCGGCTTTGAATTTAATAGTGCGGTAAATGAGTGGGATCATTTTCTTCAATTACTTAACGACTATCGCGAAGAGTATCCTAATCAATGGCCAAATACAAAAGAAGTATATAACGGCCTTGAACTCGGGAACTGGTCATTATTGCAGAGAAGATATTACAAGCAAGGCACCCTAACTAAAAGGCGTATTGAGCGACTAGAAGAAGTAGGTTTTATCTGGGATGATGCAGAAGCATACTGGTCACCCACAATAAAGCTTTTACACGAATTTAGAAAGGATAATCCGGATAGGTGGCCAGGACCAACTGAACTTTACAGAGGTTACGTGCTACATCCCTGGCTAAAAAGTGTGCTGAAAAAGAAAGCGAGTCTAACGAAAGCTCAATTGAAGGATTTTACAGATATGGATTTTCCAATCGATAACTACATTCATGATACCGAGAGGGTGACATGGTTCAGCGCATATAAAGACCTCCAGGCATATAAGAAGCAGACCGGCAGCTTCCCTGCCCCTGAGGAGATATTTAACGGACATCACCTTGGTCAGTGGACTCAGAAGCAGCAAAGAAAATTATTTGTTAACGCATTGCCGCTTGAATATAAAAAACTTATTACTGCATTGGGTTTGAAGCCGCTTAAACCCGACGCCAAATCGAGCTATATTCATTCGCCAAGATTTGCTCGCGAAAACTAAAATACCCAGTTCTAGACACAATAACGTGATCCTGCACTGGCACACCCAGCAGTTTCCCAACATCTACAAGCTGCTGTGTAGTCTCAATATCTGCCACGCCACTCGGATGATTATGGCAAAATAAGATATCCATAATAAAAGAGCGCCTCTCAGCACGAAAATCTAGCACTTACGTGCCAAAATCCAAAAAACGCATACAGTTTGATGCAATGCTTGATGGCTTTAGGACGGGTAAGTATCACGGGCTAATATCGTGGTCGCCAGATCGCTTATCTCACAACATGAAAGACGCCGGCGAAATCATTGAGCTGATAGACGAGGAGTACATCCAAGACCTGACATTCTGCACCTACTCGTTCGAGAGCACGCCAAACGGCAAGATGATGCTTGGCATCTTATTCGCAACATCTAAACAGTACTCGGATAAACTAGCAGTAGATGTTAAGCGAGGTACAGAGGGTAACGTCAAGGACAACAAGTACACCGGCGTCACCAAAAAAGGCTACGCAGTTAAATCTGGCTTCTTCATGCCAGATGAATACAACTGGAACTTGCTACGTAAAGCTGTAGATATGAGACTATACGAAGATAAGAGTAATACCCAGATTACCAGTTTTTTGACCAATGCCAAACTAACCGAGCGTAAGGATGCAGACGCACCCCGAACACTCGTTAAAGTTACCGACCAAATGGTGGGTAACATTTTTGCGGATTCATTTTATTGTGGCCTATACAAATACGGCGACAACCTGGCAAACCTCATAGAATTATCCAACTTCAAACCACTCATAACGGCAGATGAGTACATACTACTTAATGCCGATGTAGCTAAAAACTTTGGCAGAACTATTAGTTTCTATTGTCGTAACAAAGCCTGCTTACGTCACAATACGGCAGAGCAGAAAAGGCAGGGCATCAAACTATCTAAAAGTATCCGCGCTAAATATGTTCTCGCGGGTATAAAATGGAAACTACGCCACCTAACTAAGCAGAGTGAGCAAGCCTACCGTATGTATATAGATAGGCTTGAACAACGCATCGCTGCCGATAAAGCTATACTCCAAAACAAACTTGCCCAAGCTAAGCAGTCCTTACGCGAGAATGAAAAGCAATATACACGCTATCAGAATTTCCAGCTTGATAGCCCCAAAGAATACGACAAACACCATAGCGATAAACTTGAGCATCACAAACAACTAATAGATTTCTACGAAGGCGCTATTACGGAGAATACTTGATACGGCCCTACCGAGTGAACAAGACTTTTACGAACTCACACGTTCTAAGCTGTTAAATCTGCTAAACACAGAGGACATCATGGTCGTTGGCGCTATATGCCGTGAATTCGTTACGAACCTACGCGCTAGCAACGATTCTACCCCTGTTATAAAGCTAAATCCACCATACGACTTGATGATGGATTTAGACAAAGTATCTTTTGGTCGGGGAGACAGGATTAGCGCACTGCGTGCTTTATCCGTAGCACCATGCTCGAAGCAAGCTTCTGCGCGTGATGCCACTCCACGAACCTTGCGACCACGATATTTTGCGTTGCAAAATCTCCATCGCAGAACCAAAATCCGGGCCTCGAACCAAATAAAAAGCCCGGCAAATGCCGGACTTTTTATTTGGTCGGGGAGACAGGATTTGAACCTGCGACCTCACGGTCCCAAACCGCGCGCGCTACCAAACTGCGCCACTCCCCGATAAAGCGCATGAGACAAACCATATGGTTTTTCTCATATAGCCTCGCACGAAAAGGTATTTTTTCGGCTCAGCATATAGTTCTTGCTTTCGCTTGAACTATCGCGCCGGGCTTTGGCAAAGCCAAAGTCTCGGGCTGCTCTTTTCCAGGACTACAAAGCACAGGAAATTAACAGTGGTGATTATACGGTAAAAGGGCGAGAATTACCAGACCCTACGAATAGACTCCGCGGATTGGGCACGACCAGTTGCTTCATCCACATCAACCAGCAACGCATTGAATTGCATGCGTCCAGCGGTTTCCAGCTCGTTACGAGTTTGGTAGCCATCGCGCCAGCGTGGAATAACAGATGAAAATTGCACACCCAGGGATGAATCGAGCGATCCACACATACCCACGTCAGTTATATGAGCCGTACCCTTAGGCAACACATCGGCATCGGCAGTTGGCACGTGCCAATGGTCACCGACTACTACACTCACCCGGCCGTCCAGATAATAACCAATAATGAACTTCTCACTACTGAAATCGCCATGGAAATTTACAATGGTCGCCACTCGCTTGTCTGGTGCTTCATCAGCCAAAATCTTATCAATAGTCTGCAGGGGATTATCGACTTCCCTTTCAGCATCACGGCCGACAATCTGGCCCATCAGACTTACTAGTAGCACAGGTCCCTTGGAAGTCTGAGCATACTTATAGCGCAGACCCGGCGTACCATCTGGATAGTTTGCCGGACGGATGATTGGCTCGTCAGGGTCATCGAGCGCCGGGTAGATTTCGTCACGGGCCAGCGTCCAATTGCCGCCCGTGCAAAAATCTACACCGGCCGCCTGTAAACGCGTGAAATCTTCAGGCAAGACACCCTTACCTTCGCTAAGGTTTTCAGCCTGAGCAACCACGAAGTCTATAGCATGCTCGGTTTTTAAACCCGGCAAAACCTTCTCAACGGCCGCCAGGCCCATCTCACCCATTACATCGCCAATGTACAGGATATTCACTGACGCTCCTTGAGCCATTGGGGCAACCCACCGTCGAATGTAAGGACGCCCGCATCAGTAATACTCTCTTCTTCGGTCATTCTGGGGTAATAGATACGGTATGCTCGATCGCTACTGCCATGAAGTGCTTTCGACCAATCTATGCCCAGCTTTTCAGCTGCAGTTTGTAGTGCGTGTTCAGACGACCCCTCAATCTCAATGTAGGGCGGAATCCACGGCCACTCATCGAGTACCACTTCTACGTCATCAAGCTTCCAGGTCTCCCTCTTGGTTTCCTGCTCAGCATGTTTCATAAGGCCAATCGCCTCAAACAATTGGACAGCCTTTTCGTACGATGATACTGCGAACTCTATCTCATACGTGGTATCTTTGCCGTCAGCCGCAATATGTTTGTAGGTACATGTTACCTTATCCACTTCGTCGCGTACTCTCACCCAGCCCCAACCATCCGGTGAAGCAGTCTGCATCCGCCTATCAGGGTAATCGATGATTGCCCGGCGCATGAGCCGCATAGGATGTTCACATACTGCCCCTACGCTCGTGAGCCGCTCGCGCATTTCATCATGAGGCGCGTCTAAAAACTTGACTTCTATTTCTTGTTGCATAGACTCTTGTCTACTTAGCGAACTCTACAGCGCGGGTTTCGCGGATTACGTTTACCTTAATAGTGCCTGGGTAGTTCATGCTGCTTTCAATTTTAGTAGCAATGTCGCGTGCTAAGCGGATAGCAGTCAGGTCATCGACTTGCTGCGGCCGCACAAATACGCGGACTTCGCGGCCGGCGCTAATTGCATAGGATTTCTCGATACCCTTAAAGCTGTTGGCAATATTCTCCAGCTCCTTCATGCGCTCCACGAAGTTTTCGGCACTAATGTTGCGAGCACCGGGACGTGAGGCGCTAATGGCGTCACAGACGCGAACAATCAGAGCTTCAGTACTGGTAGCTTCAACATCGTCGTGGTGTTGCTCGGCCGCTAGCGCAACTGCCTCGGGTGCACCATATTTACGCAGCATCTCACCGCTAATATGGTGGTGCTTACCTTCCATTTTATGCGTTAGTGCTTTGCCTAGATCGTGCACAAGTGCAGCATATTTGGCAGTTTTTACATTAGCACCGATTTCTTCGGCGATCATACCAGCGATGTGAGCCATTTCGGTAGAGTGCTTCAGTACATTTTGGCCGTAGCTGGTGCGGTACTTGAGCTCGCCTAGCAGATGGAGGATTTCTTTGGGTATACCAAGCACGCCAACTTCACGCGCTGCGTCCTCACCGGCTCGTATCACATCCTTTTCAACGTTCTTTTGGGCCTTTTCGACCACTTCCTCGATGCGACCAGGATGCACGCGGCCGTCCTTGAGCAGTAGTTCAAGTGCCTGGCGAGCAACTTCGCGGCGCACCGGATCAAAACTACTGAGCACAATGTAACCAGGGGTATCGTCAACCATAATATCAACACCGGTAGCACGCTGCAGCGCTTGGATATTACGACCTTCCTTACCAATGATGCGACCCTTCATCTCTTCGTCTTCAAGCTTTACGCTGGTCACCGTGCGCTCTGCGGTCACTTCGCTAGCCATCCGTTCCATAGCCGTGGCAATAATAAGACCCGCCTGCTCCTCGGCATTATCCCTCGCTTCGTTTTGCATTTTAGCAACCATCCCCGTTAAATCGTTACGAATATCCCGCTCGGTCATCTGCATAAGCTTTTCGGCAGCTTCGCTTTTACTCAGCTTAGCAATCTTTTCAAGCTTTTCTTGCTGTTTGCCGCGAATATCACGGATTTCGTTTTTGAGCTGCTCCACCTCATCTTCGCCTTTGCGAAGCGATTCTGTACGCTTATCGAGCTCATCAAGCTTGCGGTCAAGCGCAGATTCACGTTGTACCAAGCGATTCTCAAGATCTTTTAGTTCGCCTCGGCGAGACTTTTCGTCCTTGCGAGCATCTTCGGCAATCCGAGCCGCATCATCACGGGCTGTCTGTACCAGCTTGTCGGCCTCCTTTTTAGCCTTTGCAAGCTCTTTGGCGGCCTTATCCTCCTCGGTAGCGTTCTTACGCTTTTGCACATAGCTGTTCCCGCCGTAGCCTACGCCTAATCCAACTACAGTAAGCAGTACTGCAACTATTTCCATGTTTTTTCCTTTCTGTGCTTGCAGGCTGCGGCAACCAGACAATCGCTATCACTTCTCTAGTCCAGGGCACACAGTCTGAATATCAAATAAAATCGTATAAGTGGACTTGTCCCAAAACAACAATTCCTGCCCTAAATATACGCTCGGCAACACAATGTCGTCAAATGCACACTACTTCTTTGGCGGAGTAATATGCGCATCGGCACCGTAATATGGCAATGCAAGTGTGTCAGTCTCGCCAGTTTCGAGCCGACGAATGCCTATTTCGAGCCACTGCGGATCCTGTTGAGCAACAATAGGAAGATGGTAGCTATCGCTCAGTGCGTTGGCTACGGTCAAACCTATACGCAGGCCCGTAAAGCTGCCCGGGCCCTGGAAGCAAACAATGCCCTGCACATCCCTCCAACTCTTTTGCTGTGATGCAAGCATTGTTTCAATCTTCCGGTGCAATGTCTCAGCCAGCTGGCGATGCGCAAGCCATGTTTCATACGCCAGTTGTCTGTCATTATCGTACAAACCAATTTCTGACTCAGGCTTGTCAGTGCGGATGGTAAGAATAAGCATTACCTCAAGCCCTCCAAAAGGTAGCTCAGTTCTGGTGGATATACTATAGCTATACGCCGAGTCTCGTTACCAGTTTGCTCTATGCGAACCGTTACCCGCTTTTCGGGTAGCACATCATGCACAATTTCACCCCATTCTACCACTGTTACATAAGCTGAGTCGCCAATGAGTTCGTGCAGCTCGTCACCCATGATGCCTGCCTCACCCAGACGATAAAAATCAAAATGAGCGATAGTAAAGTTAGGCGCCTGATACTCGCGGCTTAGCGTAAAGGTAGGACTCCCTACCCGGTCCGTGCTTCTGGTTCCACGGACCAAACCCCGGGTAAACGTGGTTTTACCACCTCCTAAATCGCTCACT
>Ga0207651_10000137_pt1 | contig 31859 bp, 26 predicted proteins | sample KBSM23metaG_FD_184328 | JGI IMG/M metagenome (GOLD analysis project Ga0207651, IMG submission 184328) | Miscanthus rhizosphere microbial communities from Kellogg Biological Station, Michigan, USA - KBS M2-3 metaG (SPAdes) (version 2) | ecosystem: Host-associated > Plants > Roots > Rhizosphere >... | reverse complement strand
GTGGTCGCCGCGATCAACTTCGCCGGCGGCAGCGGCGGCAACCCGAAGACCAGCGCGCGCGAACCGTGCGCGCCGGTTCAGTTGCAGCGCGTCTACGCCGAGTTCGGGCGCGCCGCGCGCGTGCCGCTGTTGTGGATCTACACCGAGAACGACCAGTACTGGGGCGCCGAGTATCCGAAGGCCTGGCTCGCCGCGTTCCGCGAAGGCGGCGGCCGCGCCGAGTTCATGCAGTTTCCGCCGCATGGCGACGACGGGCACTCGCTGTTCACGCGCTTCCCGGCGGTGTGGCAACCGACGGTGCGCGCGTTTCTGCGCGAGCAGGGCTTCGATGTGAAGGAGTCGCCATGAGCGATGTGATCGAGATCGAACGGGCCGCGAACGGCGCGGTCGCGCGGGTCTGGCTGAACCGCCCGGACATCCGCAACGCCTTCAACGAGGACTCGATCGCCGCACTTGCCCAGGCCTTCGCCGGCTTCGCCGCGGAGCCCAGCCTGCGCGCGGTTGTGCTCGGTGGCCGCGGCAAGGCCTTCTGCGCCGGTGCCGACCTCGGCTGGATGCGCAAGATGGCCGGCTACAGCTGGGACGAGAACCGTGCCGACGCGCAGGCGCTCGCCGAGATGCTGTGGACGATCTACCGCTGCCCGGTGCCGGTGGTCGGGCGCATCCAGGGCGACTGCTATGCCGGCGGCGTCGGCCTCGCGGCCATCTGCGACATCCTGGTCGCGAGCGATGCCGCGACCTTCTGCCTCAGCGAAGCGCGCCTCGGCCTGCTGCCGGCGACGATCGCGCCGTATGTGATCCGCGCGCTCGGCGAGCAGGCATCGCGGCGCTACTTCGCGACCGCCGAGCGCTTCAGCGCGGCGCAGGCCCATGCGCTTGGCTTCGTCCACGAGCTGTGCACGGCCGACACCCTCGACGCGAAGGTCGACGAGCTGGTCAGCGGGCTGGTCGGGAACGGGCCGATGGCGGTGCGCGCCTGCAAGAAGCTAGTCCAGGATGTCGGCGGCCTGCCGATCGACGACGCGGTGCGCGCCGAGACCGCGCGCCGCATCGCCAACATCCGCGCCAGCGACGAAGGTCGCGAGGGCGTGCAGAGCTTCCTGCAGAAGCGCAAGCCCAGTTGGCTGCTCGAAGGCTGACCCGCGATGAACGCCGACACCACACACCTGCTTGCCGTCGCCGCGGCGCTTGGCTGGGCCAGCGGGCTGCGCCTTTACGCAGTGCTGTTCCTGACCGGGCTCGCCGGCTTTCTCGGCTGGGTCGCGCTGCCCCCAGGGCTGCATCTGCTGCAGCACCCAGTGATGCTCGTCGCGAGCGGCCTGCTGCTGTTCGTCGAGTTCTTCGCCGACAAGATTCCGGGCGTCGACACGCTGTGGGACGCGGTCCACACGCTGATCCGCATTCCGGCCGGCGCTGCGCTGGCGGCCTCGGTGTTCGGGCTCGATCAGGCGACGTGGGCGACGGGCGCCGCGCTGCTCGGCGGCACGTTGGCCGCGACCAGCCACGTCGCGAAGGCGACCACGCGCGCGGCGGTCAACACGTCGCCGGAGCCGTTCTCCAACCTCGCGCTGTCGTTCCTCGGCGATGCCGCGGTGCCGGGCACGTTGTGGCTCGCCTTCACGCATCCGATCGTCGCGTTGATCGTGCTGGCGATCGCGACGCTGTCGATGGTCGCGATCATCGCGCTGCTGATGCGGTTCCTGCGCGGGCTGATCGCGCGCTTCCGGCGGCGAGATGGGGAAGTCGGGCCGGCGATTTGAAGCGCACGTCGAACGCACCCTTTGAAGCGTGTTGTTGATTGCCTGCTCGCTGCCTGAAAGGTGCGGGCTCGACGGTTGAGTCTCCAGTGGTGTCCCCACCGCGGCGCGCGCAGAATGCCGAGCGACGCTGCAGAGACAGCGCCGACATCAACCATCACAACAGATCGAGGAGCGAGGCAATGGAAGAGATTCTTCAAACTGAACGAGATGCGGTGGCCGGACGCCGCCGGGTGCTGCGCACCGCGGGCGCAGCGTTGGGCGCCGCGATGCTGGCGCCGCAGCTGGCGCGTGCGCAAGGCGCGAATCGCCAGCCGCTCGGGCCGCCGAGCACCATCACGCAGCCACCCCGCGACTTCAGTCCGAACGGTGCGCCAACGACCTACTTCACCGACCCTGACGTGCTGACGGTCGACCCGGCGTTCGATGGCCTGCGCCAGCCGAATGCGGCGATCCAGCGCCTGTGGACCGGCGCGCTGTGGTCCGAAGGACCAGCCTGGAATTCGGTCGGCAAGTTCCTGGTCTGGAGCGACATCCCGAACAACCGGCAGATGCGCTACCTGGAAGAGGATGGCCACGTCAGCGTGTTCCGTGCGCCGTCGAACAACAGCAACGGCAACACGTTCGATTTGCAGGGCCGCCAGCTGTCTTGCGAGCACCTCACGCGGCGCGTCGTGCGCTACGAGCTCGACGGTTCGGCGACGATCATCGCGTCGATGTTCAACGGCAAGCGCCTGAACTCGCCGAACGACGTGGTGTCGCATCCCGATGGCAGCTACTGGTTCACCGACCCGCCGTACGGCGCACAGTTCTACGAGGGCACCGTCGACGCCACCGGCGGCCCGGCCAACAAGGCCGGAAGGCTGAATCCACGCCTCGGCCAGCCGCCCGATCTCGGCAGCTACAAGCGCGAGCTGCCGACCGCGGTGTACCGCGTCGACAAGGCCGGCGCGATGACGCAGGTCGCGGGTGAGGATCTGGTGCCCGACCCGAACGGCCTGTGTTTCTCGCCCGACTTCAAGAAGATGTACATCGTCAGCACCGGCCAAGGCCCCGGCGACACGATCGCCGGCGGCAAGGGCGACATGTATGTCTACGACGTCGGCGCCGACAACAAGCTCTCGAGCGGCAAGCTGTTCAGCGACTTCATGGTCGACGGCGTGAAGTGCGGGCCCGATGGCGTGCGTGCCGATGTCGACGGCAACCTCTGGTGCTCGAGCAACGCTGGCCGTGCCGTGGGCTACAGCGGCGTGACGGTCTGGAACCCGCAAGGCAAGCTGATCGGCCGCATCCGCCTGCCCGAGATCTGCGGCAACATCTGCTTCGGCGGCCCGAAGCGCAATCGCCTCTTCATGGCGGCAAGCCAGTCGCTCTACGCGGTCTACACAGGCACGCAAGGTGCCGCACCGGCCTGAGCGCAAGAACCAAACGATCGCCGCGAAAGCAACCACTGATGTTCAAAAAGATCCTGATTGCCAATCGCGGCGACCAGCCGCGCAGCGGCGCAGCGACGAAGTCACATCGCATGGCGCGAGCAGCGCGCGCAGGCGATCGAGCCGCGGAGCACTGAATGTTCAAGAAGATCCTCATCGCCAACCGCGGCGAGATCGCCTGCCGGGTCGCGGCGACGGCGCGGCGGATGGGCATCCGCACCGTCGCCGTGTACTCCGATGCCGATGCGGACGCGAAGCACGTGCTGGCCTGCGACGAGGCGGTGCGGATCGGTCCGGCCGCGCCGAAGGAGAGCTACCTGCGCGCCGACCGCATCCTCGCGGCCGCGCAGCAGACCGGCGCCGAGGCGGTCCATCCGGGCTACGGTTTCCTCAGCGAGAACGAGGGCTTCGCCGAAGCGTGCGCGGCGGCCGGCATCGTCTTCGTCGGGCCTCCGCCGTCGGCGATCAAGGCGATGGGGCTGAAGTCGGAATCGAAGCGCCTGATGGGCGCAGCCGGCGTGCCGCTGGTGCCCGGCTATCACGGCGCGGACCAGGACCCCGGGCTGCTGCAGCGCGAGGCCGACAGGATCGGCTATCCGGTGCTGATCAAGGCGAGCGCCGGCGGCGGCGGCAAGGGGATGCGGACGGTCGCTGCGTCGGAGGCGTTCGCGCCGGCGCTCGCGTCGTGCCAGCGCGAGGCGCGCAACAGCTTCGGCGACGACGCGGTGCTGATCGAGCGCTACGTGACCCGGCCGCGCCACATCGAGATCCAGGTCTTCTCCGATGCGCACGGCGATTGCCTCTACCTGTTCGAGCGCGACTGCTCGGTGCAGCGCCGCCACCAGAAGGTGCTCGAGGAGGCGCCGGCGCCGGGCATGAGCGCTGAACGCCGGCGCGAGATGGGCGAGGCCGCGGTCGCGGCGGCGCGCGCGGTCGGCTATGTCGGTGCCGGCACGGTCGAGTTCATCGCCGAGCCGATCGGCGACGGCAGCGGCGACCTGCGCTTCTACTTCATGGAGATGAACACCCGGCTCCAGGTCGAGCACCCGGTGACCGAGGCGATCACCGGCCTCGACCTCGTCGAGTGGCAGCTGCGCGTGGCCGCCGGCGAACCGCTGCCGCTGACGCAGGACCAGCTCGCGATCGACGGCCATGCGATCGAGGCCCGGATCTCGGCCGAGAACCCCGACGCCGGCTTCCTGCCGGCGACCGGCCGGCTCGAGGTCTATCGGCTGCCGCCGGCGATCGAGTTCGCGCGCGGCGCCGACGCGCAGGTGCGGGTCGACGGCGGCGTGCGCGAGGGCGACACGATCACGCCGCACTACGACCCGATGATCGCGAAGCTGATCGTGCACGGCGGCGACCGCGCCGAAGCACTCGCCCGGCTCGATGCCGCGCTGGCGCAGACCCGGATCGTCGGCGTGCAGACCAACGTCGCGTTCCTGCGCCGCGTCGTGCGGAGCGCGTCGTTCGCGAACGCCGATCTCGATACCGCGCTGATCGAGCGCGAGCGGGCGGTGCTGTTCGAGCAGCCGGGCCTGCCGATCGAGGTGGCCGCAGCCGGCGTCGTCGCCCATGCGCTCGCAGCCGAGCGCGCCGAGGAGGGCACCGACCCGTGGTCGCGCCGCGACGGCTGGCGCCTGCACGGCAGCGCGCTGCGCCGCTTCGACATCGCGGTCGGTGCCGAGCACCATGTCTTCACGCTCGAGCGCGCGCGCGACGGCGCGCAGGTGCTGGTGCGCAACGGCGAGCGTTGGCCGTTCCGGGCCACTGCGCGCGACGCCGACCGTCACGACGTCGTGCTCGGCGAGCGTCGGCATGCGCTGACGGTGCACGTGACCGGCCAGCGCGTCAGCGTGTTCTCGGCCGACGGCGCCGCGACGGTCGACGAGATCGATCCGATCGCGCATGCCGGCGACCACGCCGCCGAGGCCGGCCGCCTGACCGCGCCGATGCCCGGCAAGGTGATCGCGTTTCTCGCGAAGCCCGGCGACAGCGTCGAGGCCGGCCAGCCGCTCGCGGTGATGGAGGCGATGAAGATGGAGCACACGATCGCGTCGCCGCGCGCCGGCACCGTCGCCGAACTGCTCTACGTCGTCGGGGATCAGGTCGACGAAGGCGGCGAGCTGCTGCGGCTCGTGGCAGAGTCATCCTGATCCGGTTCCAGCCCACGAGGTCCGCCATGCTGTCTGCCCACGTCACCCTCGTCGAAGTCGGTCCGCGCGACGGCCTGCAGAACGAGAAGCAGCCGGTCACGACCGCGCAAAAGGTCGAGCTGGTGCACCGCCTGCAGGCCGCCGGCCTGCGCGAGATCGAGGTCACCAGCTTCGTCAGCCCGAAGTGGGTGCCGCAGATGGCCGACAACGCCGCGGTGATGGCGGCGGTCGAGCGCAAGCCCGGCGTGCGCTACTCGGTACTGACGCCGAACCTGAAGGGCTTCGAGGCCGCGCTCGCGAGCCGGCCCGACGAGATCGTCGTGTTCGCGGCGGCGAGCGAGGCGTTCAGCCAGCGCAACATCAACTGTTCGATCGCCGAATCGATCGAGCGCTTCGAGTCGGTCGTCGCGGCGGCGAAAGCGGCGCGCATCAAGGTCCGCGCCGCGGTGTCGGTCGCGGTCGGCTGCCCGTATCAGGGCGCCGTCGATCCCGACGAGGTCGAGCGCGTGGTCCGCCTGATGAAGGAGATCGGCGTCGACCACTGCGGCATCGCCGACACGATCGGCGTGGGCACGCCGGTCAAGGTGCGGGCGGTGATGGAACGCGCGCTCCGCCACTTTCCGCTCGACGAGGTCAGCGGCCATTTCCACGACACCTACGGCCAGGCGCTCGCGAACATCTACGCCTGCCTCGAGATGGGCATCCACACCTTCGATGCAAGCGTCGCCGGCCTCGGCGGCTGCCCGTACGCGAAAGGCGCGACCGGCAACGTCGGCACCGAGGACGTGCTGTTCATGCTGCGCGGGCTCGACATCGAGACCGGCATCGACCTCGATCGGCTCGTCGATGCAGCCGACTACATCTCCGGCGTGATCGGCAGAAAGCCCGTCTCGCGCACCGGCAGCGCGATGCTGGCGAAGCGCGCGGCAGAGGCGGCGCGCGCGGCCGTCGCGGTGACCGTCTGAAGCGGTCGCTTCAGCGCACCAGATCGTCGATGTAGCGTTCGCCGAGGCCGCAGGCCGCGTAGTGCTTGCGGCACATCGCGATCTTGCTGAACACGTCCTCGTAGCCGGTGACCTGCCCGGCTTCGTCGACGTAGACCATCGCCCCGTGGATGTTGAAGAACGTGATCATCTCGGTCGCGCCGACCTGCTCGTCGACGACCAGCGTGTGGATCTCGCCGGGGGGCTCATAGACGAACGAGCCTTCGGTGGCGACCCAGTCGTGCTCGAGGTAGCGCCAGGCGCCGCGGATCACATACCCCGTCACCCATGACGGATGGATGTGGCGTGACAGCACACCGGCCTTGCGCACCCGCAGCAGGTTGCACCAGCTGCCCGTCACCGTGTTCAGAAGCAGCGGACGGAACCACACGCCCGGCGCCTGCGGCACCCAGACGCGCTCGTCGTCGGGCACCGCCTGCATCGCGATCTCGGGCTGGATGCCCGGCATCTGCACGATCATGAGACCTCCTTGTCGCGCGCTTCCGTCATGGCTCAGGGCTTGAACACATAGCCCGGTTTGAGCGCGGCGTCGGCCGGGATCGGCGGCAGGTCGGAGAACAGCTCGGGCTTGTCCTGTATCACCTTCAGGATGTGCTTCGGCTCTATGTGCTTGTTCACGTCGAACGTCGACTTCAGGATGCCGAGCCGGTTCAGGCGATTGTGCAGCCGCTCAGCGCTGCGCGAGCGCCGAAGGGTCGGTCGGGTTCCAGCCGCCGCCGAGCGCGCGGTACACGCCGACCAGCGCCGTGGCCTGGCCGACCTGGCTCTAGACCAGCGCATCGCGCGAGGTCAGCACCTGCCGTTCGGCATCGAGCACGACCAGGAAGTCGACCGCGCCGGCGTCAAAGCGCACGCGCGCGAGCCGGGTCGCGTCCTCGGCATTGCGGGCCGCGCTGGCGAGCCGCTCGGTCTGCTGCGCCGAGCGCGTGAACTGCGACAGCGCGCCTTCGGTTTCCTCGAGCGCGGTCAGCACCGTCTGCTCGTAGGCCGCGCCCGAGAGACATCGAGCCGGGTGCCGCGGCCGTGTTCAAGCCGTGCCTCGGTCAGGCGCAATGCATGCCCTGGTTGACGAGCGATTGGCGCGCGACCTCGTACCGCTGCTGCAGGCCGCGCAGCTCGAGGTAGTTGCGCGCGACCTCGGCGGCGACCGCGGTGTGCGCTGCACTGACGCCGGCCTCGGAGGCCTCGATCTGCGCCGCCGCCGATTCGCTCGCGCGCCGATTCCGGCCGAAGAAGTCGAGCTCCCAGTTCGCGGTGAAGCCGGCGTCGTAGACCGTGCCGGTGCGCTGGCTCCGGCTGGTGCCCGGGAACTGCACTTCGGGCGCCATTGATCGATTCACATCGGCGACCGCCCCAATGTTCGGCAGGAGTTCGGCCTGCGCGCTCTGCAAGGTCGCGCGCGCTCCCTGGAGGCGCGCCTGCGCGATGCGCACGTCGCCATTGGCAGCGAGCGCGCGCTCGATCAGGTCGGAGAGCGCCGGATCGTTAAAGCCGCGCCAGAACGTCGCGATGTCGGCCGCCGGTGCCTGCGCGTTGGTGGCGCTCGACCCGGCGTTGACGAACGCCGGGTCGAGCGAAGTCGTCGGCGGCTGGTAGTTCGGCCCGACCGCTGCGCAACCGGCCAGACCGAGCAGCGCGCCGAGCGCGCCGATTTGTCGATGCGGACGGCGAGCGAGAACGCGTGCGGCCTCAGACATGGCCGTCTCCCGGATGACGCTGCTGCGGCACCGGCCGCAACGTGCCGGCGCCACCGCCCCCGCTGCTGTGCCCGGGGTCGCCGCGACCGCCGGCAGCCTCGATGCGGTGGGCGCGACGGCTGCGCAGCAGCACATAGAACACAGGGGTCAGGAAGATGCCGAACAGCGTGACGCCGACCATCCCCGAGAACACCGCGATCCCCATCGCGCGCCGCATCTCGCTGCCGGCGCCGCTGCCGAGGATCAGCGGGATCACGCCGGCGCAGAACGCGATCGACGTCATCAGGATCGGCCGCAGCCTCATCCGACAGGCGTGCATCACTGCATCGAACAGCTTCTCGCCTTGCTCCTCGAGATCCTTCGCAAACTCGACGATCAGGATCGCGTTCTTGCAGGCGAGCCCGACCAGCACGACGAGTGCGATCTGCGTGAAGATGTTCAGGTCCCCCGGCTGTTTGAACGGTGGGAAGTGCGAGAGCCAGACCCCGAACAGCGCGGCCAGCACGCACATCGGCACGATCAGCACGATCACGAGCGGCAGGCTCCAGCTCTCGTACTGCGCGGCGAGCACGAGGATCACCAGCAGCACCGCGATGCCCATCACCGCGGCCAGCACCGGCACCTTGATCGAGGTGCCGGGCAACGTGATGTCGCGGGTCAGCCGGTCCTGATAGGTCAGCTCGGTCCACTCGTAGCCCATGCCGCGCGGCAAGGTCTTCTTCAGCAGCGCCTCGATCTCGCCCTCTGCCTGGCCGGACGAGAAGCCGGGATTGGCGGCGCCGTTGATGTCGGCCGACGGGTAGCCGTTGTAGCGCGTCACGCGGGTCGGCCCGAACGTCGGCTCGACCTTCATCAGCGCGCCGAGCGGCACCATCTCGCCGGCCGCGTTGCGCGTCTTCAGCCCGGTGATCGCCTGCGCGTCGGCGCGGTACGGCGCGTCGGCCTGGACGATGACCTGGTAGGTCTTGCCGAACTTGGTGAAGTCGTTGACGTAGAGCGAGCCGAGGTTGACCTGCAGCGTGTCGTAGATGTCGGTCAGGCGCACGCCCATCTGCTTCGCGCGCACGCGGTCGACGTCGGCGAACAGCTGCGGCACGTTGATGTCGTAGGTTGAGAACGGCGTGCCGATGCTCGACTTCGGGTTGCCATAGACCTGGCCGAGCGTGCCCCAGACCGCGCCGTAAAGCGCCTGCTCGCCGAGACCTTCGCGGTCCTGCACCTGCAGCTTGAAGCCGCCGGCGTTACCGAGCCCGTCGACCGCCGGCGGCGGCACGACGAACATGCGGGCACCCTGGATCTGCTGGATCGCGCCGTTGATCTGGCCGAGGATCGCGAACTTCGAGAGGTCCGGCGTCTTGCGCTTGTCGAACGGCGCGAGGCCGAAGAAGATGATCCCTTCGTTCGGCGCGGCCGAGAAGCCGGCGATCGACAGGCCCGGGAACGCGACCGAGTCGATGATCCCCGGCACCTTCAGCGCGATGTCGCTCATGCGCCGGATCACCGCCTCGGTGCGGTCGAGCGAGGCGCCGGCCGGCAGCTGCGCGATGCCGATCAGGTATTGCTTGTCGGGCGCCGGCACGAAGCCGGCCGGGATCCGCGTGAACAGCAGCGCGGCGAGGCCGAGCAGCACCGCGTAGACCACCATCGTGATCGACCTGTGCCGGATGATCCCCCCGATCCGGTGGGTGTAGCCGTCGCTGCGGCGCTTGAACCAGCCGTTGAACCAGCGGAAGAAGCCGCCGAAGACGCGGTCCATGCCGCGCGTCAGCCAGTCCTTCGGCGCGTCGTGCGGACGCAGCAGGATCGCGCTCAGCGCCGGCGACAGGGTCAGCGAGTTGATCGCCGAGATCACGGTGCTGATCGCGATCGTGACCGCGAACTGCTTGTAGAACAGACCGGTCAGGCCGGGCACGAACGACAGCGGCACGAACACCGCGCACAGCACCAGCGCGATCGCGACGATCGGGCCCGAGACCTCGCGCATCGCCTTCAGGGTCGCCTCGCGCGAACTGAGCCCGCTCTCGATGTTGCGCTCGACGTTCTCGACGACGACGATTGCATCGTCGACGACGATGCCGATCGCGAGCACCAGCCCGAACAGGGTCAGCGTGTTGATCGAGTAGCCGAGCAGCAGCAGGAACGCGAACGTGCCGACGATCGACACCGGCACCGCGAGCAGCGGGATGATCGATGCGCGCCAGGTCTGCAGGAAGATGATGACGACCAGCACCACCAGCAGCACGGCCTCGAACAGGGTCGTCACGACCTCCTCGATCGAGGTCTGCACGAAGCGCGTCGGGTCGTAGACGATGCTGTAGCCGACGCCCTGAGGGAAGTTGGCCTTGAGCCGCTCCATCGTCCGGCGCACGTTGTTCGAGAGCGCGAGCGCGTTCGAGCCGGGCGCCTGGAAGATCGCGACGGCGGCGGCCTCCTTGTTGTTGAGCAGGCTGCGCAGCGAGTAGGTGCCCGACGACAGCTCGACCCGGCCGAGGTCGCGCACCCGCGTCAGCCCGCCGGTCGCCGGCTCGGTGCGGACGATGATGTCGGCGAACTCCTCCTCGCTGGTCAGCCGCCCGCGCGTGTTGACCGCGAGCTGGAACTCGGTGCCCTTCGGCGACGGCGGCGCGCCGACGGTGCCGGCCGCGACCTGCGCGTTCTGCTCGCGGATCGCGGCGATGACCTCGCCGCTCGTGATGCTGCGGGCCGCGAGCTTGGACGGGTCGAGCCAGATCCGCATCGCGTAGTCGCCGGCGCCGAACATGATCACCGAGCCCATGCCGGGAATCCGCAACAGCTCGTCGCGCACGTTGAGCTGGCCGTAGTTGCGCAGGTAGAGGGCGTCGTGGCTGCCGTCGGTGCTGACGAGGTGGACCACCATCGTCAGGTTCGGGCTCGACTTCTCGGTCGTCACGCCGATCTGCCGGACGATGTCGGGCAGGCGCGGCAGCGCCCGGTTGATCCGGTTCTGCACCGCGGTCTCGGCGACCTCGGGATTGGTGCCGATCTTGAACGTGACCGTCACCGTCAGGCTGCCGTCGGTGGCTGCCGACGAGTCGAAGTACAGCAGGTTCTCGACGCCGTTGATCTGCTCCTCGAGCGGCGTCGCCACCGTCTCGGAGATGACGCGCGGATTGGCGCCGGGGAACTGCGCGCGCACGACGATCTGCGGCGGCGCGACCTCGGGGTACTCGGAGACCGGCAGCTGGACGATCGCCAGCACGCCGAGCAGGAAGATGAAGATCGAGATGACGCCGGCAAAGCGCGGCCGGTCGATGAAAAAGCGCGAGATGTCCACGGGCGGTCTCCGCTCAGGCCTTGCCGGCGGGCTTCGTGTCCGCGGCCTTGTTGGCCGGCGCTTCCTTGCCGTCGGCCGGCTTCGCTGCGCCGCCCTTCGCATCGCCGGCCGGCGCGCTGCCGCCGGCACCTGGCGATCCAGGTGGCGGTGCCGGAATCGGCATGCCCTTGTCGTCGACCTTCAGGACCTGCGGCGTCACCGGCACCCCGGGCATCACCCGCTGCAGCCCGTCGACGACGACGTTCTCGCCCGCCTTCACGCTGCCTTGCACGACGCGCATGCCGTCGATCAGCGCGCCCGGCTTGACCTCGCGAAATTGCGGCTGGCCGTTCGCGCCGACGACGTAGACGAACTTCTTCGTCTGGTCGGTGCCGATCGCGCGATCGGGGACCAGCACCGCGTCGTACGTGGTTGTGTCCTCCATCCGCAGCTTCGCGCTCAGCCCGGGCGTGAACAGGCCCTTCGCGTTATCGAAGCTCGCCCGCAGGCGGATCGCGCCGGTCTGCGGATTGAGCCGGTTGTCGACGAAGTCGACCTGGCCGGTGTGCGGAAAGCCCTGCTCGTTGGCGAGGCCGAGACGGACGCGCGGCGCCTTGGTGCCCGCGCTTGCCGATCTCAGCCGCAGGAAGGTCTGCTCGCTGCCGTCGAAGTAAGCGTAGACCTTGTCGACGCCGGCGATCGTCGTCAGCACCGACTGCTCGTTGACGACGTTGCCGGTCGTAATCAGGGCCCGCGAAACGCGGCCTGAGATCGGCGCCCGCACCCGCGTGTACTCGAGGTTCAAGCGAGCGACCCGAAGGGCGGCCTCGGCGCTCTGGATGTCGGCCTGCGTGGTCCGCGAGCCTGATGCGAGCTGGTCGAATTCCTGCTGCGACACCGCCTGTGACTCGAGCAACTTGGTGGCGCGGGCGAGCTCGCTTTGCGCCAGTTCGGCGCGCGCCTTGAACGCCGCGAGCTGAGCCTGTGCGCGCGCGACCTCGGCCTCGAACGGGCGCGGGTCGATCGTGAACAGCAAGTCGCCCTTGCGGACCGTCGCGCCGTCGGTGAAGTGCACCTTGTCGATGGCACCGGAGACGCGCGGTCGCAGCTCGACCATCTCGGTGGCTTCGAGGCGGCCGCTGAACTCCTCGCTCTCGGCGACGGCGCGCTGCACCGCGGGCGCCACGCTGACCGGCGGCGGGCCTTGCGGTGGCCCGCCCTGGGCCTCGGCCGGATCGCCGCAGCCGGCGACCAGCGCCGAGGCACCGAGCAAGGCGCCGATCAGGTGCCAGGCTGGCCGGCCAGTGGCCGAGCGGATGGAAGACAACGCGCCAACGCTTTCGCGCCGCGACGTGGAGACGAGCTCATGCATCGAAAGCCCCCGGCTGATCACAACGACGGGCCGCCGATCGTGTCGGCCGCCCTGATTTCCGTGTTCCCTCGTCGCGCTCGGCCGGGTGGGCCGGTGTCGCGGCGCTGTTCTTCTCGTTCAGGGGCGCAATGGTAATGACTCTTTGGTCATCAAGTGCGCCACGGGGATACCCACTGAATTCAAGCCTTTCATTGGAAGCCGCCGGCGCTCGATTTCGCTTGCCAAGTCACCTGTCAGTGACTTACATTGTCACCCGTTAGTGACAAAAGGAGCGATCGATGCACAGAAGGGGTTTCATCCGGCTCGTTGGCGGCGGGACGTTGATGGCGACGGGCGGCTTGCTCGGGGCTTGTTCTTCGCAGTACCCGGCCTCGGCCGTCGCCGCGTGGCAAGGACCAGCGCGAGACGGTGACCTGCGCCGCTGGGCGCTCGCCCATGCGGTGCTGGCGCCGAGCTCGCACAACCGCCAGCCCTGGCAGGTCGACCGGCGCGAGCCGGATGCGATCACGCTGCATGTCGATCGCCAGCGCCTGCTTCCCGAGACCGACCCCTGGTTCCGGCAGATCGTCGTCAGCCAGGGCACGTTCCTCGAGCTGCTGGTGATCGCGCTGCGCGAGCGCGGCGTCGAGCCGACGGTCACGCTGTTCCCGGACGGCGAGTTCGCGGCACGCGGCCTCGACGACCGGCCGGTCGCGCGCATCAGCTGGAGCTCGACCGCGCCACGCGCGACGCCCGACCCCCTGTTCGTGCAGATCCTGCGCCGCCACACCGCGAAGGTCGAGTACGACCTCGAGCGTCCGGTCGCAGCGACGACGCTCGGCCGCCTCGCCGAGGCGCTGAAGCCGGATGCCGGCGTGCGCTTCGGCGGCACCGTCGATCCGACCCGGCTGCCGGCACTGCGCCAGCTGTGCCAGGACTCGGCCGTCATCGAGCTCGGCACGCCGCGCACCGTGATGGAGAGCATCCGGCTGCTGCGCGTCGGCCCGACCGAGATCGCGACCCACCGCGACGGCCTCAGCATCAACACGCCGATGCTGCGCGCGCTCGATGCAGTCGGCCTGTTCGACCGCCACAACCCGCCGGCCGCCGGCGATGCGGCGTTCAAGAACATGCTGGTGCAGTTCGACGGCTACAGCCGGAGCGCCGGCGGCTTCGTCTGGCTCGGCACCGCGCCGGCAAACGGCGCGTCGGCGGGGACCGGGCGTCGCGCCGAGGTCCATGCCGGCCGCGCGTACATGCGGCTGCAACTGCAGGCCACGGCGCTCGGCCTGCAGATGCACCCGATGAGCCAGGCGATCCAGGAGTTCCCCGAGATGAAGCCGCTCTACGACCGGCTGCACCAGCTGACGGTGGGTCAGCCGGCCGAACGCGAGACGGTGCAGATGTTCTGCCGGATCGGCTACTGCAGCGAGCAGCAGCATTCGCCGCGGCGTGGGGTCGATGCGATCATCCGCGCGTGAAGCGGAGCGCGCCCGATCGAGCTGAACCGACTGACCGGCGCCGGGCTGGCGCCGCTGTCTCTGCGCGAACGCCCGATGCCGGCGATGACGCCGGCGCGGCGCTCGTTCCACCGGTCGCCACGCGCGAGCGCAACCGCGCCGATACCACCGCGCGCATCCTCGCGGCGGTCGGCGAGGTGTTGGCGCGCGATGGCTTCGGCGCGCTCGGCGTCAACGCGGTGGCCAAGCACGCCGGTGTCGACAAGGTGCTGATCTACCGCTATTTCGGTGGCATGTCCGAGCTGCTGAAGGCGTGGGGCGAGAGCGGGCGGTTCTGGCCTGGCGTCAACGAGCTGATCGGCGACGACCCGACGGCGTTCTTCGTGCTGCCGCTCGCCGAGCGCTACGCGCGCTTCTTCGAGCACTTCATCGACGGCCTGCGCGCGCGGCCGTTGACGCTCGAGATCATGGCCGCCGAGCTTACCGAGCGCAACGAGCTGACCGCAATCCTCGAGACCGAGCGCGAGGAGTGGGGCGCCGAGGCGAGTCGCCTGCTCGGCGGCGACGCCTGGGCGCTGCGGCCGGCGTTGCGCGGAACGACCTTGCTGCTCGTCGCCGGTGTGCAGTACCTGCTGATCCGAAGCCGCAAGATCCGCCTGTTCGGCGGCCTCGACATCCGCAGCGACGGCGACTGGACCTTGTTGAAGGCGTCCGTGCGCCAGCTGGCGCTGGATCTGCTCAGCGAAGAGACTGTCTCCGCGCCGCAACCCAAGGCGCGGCCCTCGCCGCCGCCTATTTCTCGACGAACGCGCGCTCGATGACGTAGTGGCCGGCGTGGCCGATGCCGGTCGAAATCTCGAAGCCCTTCGCGTCGAGCACCGCCCGCATGTCCTTCAGCATCGCCGGGCCGCCGCAGATCATCGCGCGGTCCTGCGCCGGGTCGATCTGCGGCAGGCCGATGTCGTCGCACAGCTTGCCGTTACCGATCAGGTCGGGCAGGCGCCCCTGGTTGCGGAACGGCTCGCGCGTCACGGTCGGGTAGTAGACGAGCTTCTCGCGCACCTGGTCGCCGAGGTAGTCGTGCTGCGGCAGGTCCTGCGCGATCAGGTCGGCGTAGGCCAGCTCGTCGACCTTGCGCACGCCGTGCACCAGCACGACCTTGGCGAAGCGTTCGTAGGTGTCGGGGTCGCGGATGATGCTCATGAACGGCGCGAGGCCGGTGCCGGTCGCGAACAGGTAGAGGTTGCGGCCGGGCAGCAGGTCGGTCAGCACCAGCGTGCCGGTCGCCTTGCGGCCGATCAGCACCTTGTCGCCCGGCACGAGGTGCTGCAGCCGCGACGTCAGCGGCCCGTTCGGCACCTTGATGCTGAAGAACTCGAGGTGCTCCTCGTAGTGCGCGCTGGCGATGCTGTAAGCGCGCATCAGCGGTTTGCCGTTGACCTCGATGCCGACCATCACGAAGTGCCCGCTCTCGAAGCGCAGGCCCGGGGCGCGCGTCGACGTGAACGTGAACAGCGATTCGTTCCAGTGGTGAACGGCGAGGACGGTCTCGGTGTCGAACGCGGCCATGGGATTTCAGTTGGGGGAGTGTCCGCGTCGTGCCTTGGGTGGCACGGGCCGAGGGGCGGCCGCAGCGGCGAGCCCGCGATTTTGCCGGTCCGGCGCTGCGCTTGCTGCGGTGGGGCTGTCATCGGCCCGGCAGACCGAAGCCAGCAGCACGCGCGTCATCTCGCCGAGCCACGCGTTGCATTGCTCGCGCTGCATCAGGTCGCTGCCGAGGAACGACGACAGTGTGTAGCGGTTCGACAGATAGAAATAGCCGAGCGCGGCGAGCGTCAGATAGACCCGGCGCACATCGAGATCGGTCCGAAAGAGCCCTTGCCGCGCGCCTTCGTCGAGGATCTTGCCGAGGATGTCGAGGACCGGCCGCGACAGCTGCTTCACCGTCAGCGACTTCGTGATGTGGCGGCCGCGCTGCAGGTTCTCGTTGCTGAGCAGCGCGACGAACTCCGGGTGCGCGAGGTAGTAATCCCAGGTAAACCCGATCAGCGTGCGCAGCGCTTCGACCGGCCGGCTCTCGTCGAGCACGAGGCGGCTTTCTGCGGCTCCGAGCTCGGTGTAGACGCCCTCCAGCACCTCGATGTAGAGCGCTTCCTTGCTGCCGAAGTAATAGTAGATCATCCGGTCGCTCGACTTGCCGGTGCGCGAGATCCGCTCGATGCGAGCACCGCTGTAGCCGTGCCGCATGAACTCGTTGCGGGCCGCCTTCAGGATGCGTGCCCGGGTCTGGTCGGCGTCGCGGGTCACAGGCACGGTGAGCGTCGGGTTGCCATCGGTCGCGAGGTGTTTGCAAAGCGGCGCGGTCATGTTAGATTGACCCTGCAATGAAGTAAACACTTCATTCGCTGCGAGTCGCGGGCCCATGCCGGCGATGCATGCAGGAGAAGATATTTGTCGGCTGGCTTTGAACGTCCCGCATCGCTCGAGACCGCCCTGCGCCTGCTGGCCGCCGGCGGCTGGCGCGTGCTGGCCGGCGGGACCGACGTTTACCCGGCGCACGTCGGCCGGCCTCTCGCCGATTCGTTGTTGGATATCTCTGCGGTTGACGGGCTGCGCGGCATCCGGTCGAGCGCGGACGGCTGGTCGATCGGCGCGGCCACGACCTGGACCGACGTGCTGCGTGCCGACCTGCCGCCCCTCTTCGACGGCCTGAAGGCCGCGGCGCGCGAGATCGGCGGCGTGCAGATCCAGAACACCGGCACGCTCGTCGGCAACCTGTGCAACGCCTCGCCGGCCGCCGATGGCACGCCGGTGTTGATGGCGCTCAATGCGCAGGTCGTGCTGCAGAGCGCGCGCGGTGTTCGGCGCATCGCCGCGACCGATTTCGTGCTCGGCCCGCGGCGCACGGCCTGTGCCGCCGACGAGCTGGTCGTCGCGATCGAGGTGCCGAGGCGCAGTACCAGCGCGCTCTCTGCGTTCGTCAAGCTCGGCGGCCGGCGCTATCTCGTCATCTCGATCACGATGGTCGCGGTCGTCGTCGATGTCGACGAGACCGGTGTCGTGCGCGACACTGCGGTCGCGGTCGGCAGCTGTTCAGCGCGGGCGCAGCGCCTGCCGGCGCTCGAGCAGCGGCTCGTCGGCCGGCGGGTCGACGGGGATCTCGCCGACCGGATCGACCCCGCCGACCTTGCGCCACTGACGCCCATCGACGATCTGCGGGCGAGCGCCGCCTACCGGCTCGATGCGACCGCGACCCTGATTCGTCGTGCCCTTGCCGATGCCTGTGGCGAGCCCGTCGCAGCAGGAGCCATTGCATGACCGCACGCGACGCGCAGTCACTGCAGGTCGTGCACCTGCGCGTCAACCGGTCGACGCACGAGTTGGTCGCCGACCGCTCGCGCCGGCTCTCCGACGCGCTGCGCGACGACCTCGGCCTGACCGGCACCAAGGTCGGCTGCCATGCCGGCGACTGCGGCGCCTGCACGGTGCTGCTCGACGACGAGCAGGTCTGCGCTTGCATCGTCGCGCTCGGCGCCTGCGAGGGCCGCACGGTCACAACCGTCGAAGGGCTTGCCGGTGCCGATGGCGCGCTGTCGGCACTGCAGCAGGCGTTCGTCGCCCACGGCGCCGCGCAGTGCGGCGCCTGCACGCCCGGCATGCTGATGAGCGCCGAGGCGCTGCTGCGCGCGAGCCCACACCCGACCGAGGCCGAAGTGCTCGATGCACTCGGCGGCGTGCTGTGCCGTTGCACCGGCTACCGCAAGATCGTCGAGGCGGTGCTGGCGGTTGCGGCGGGCGCGGTGGCGCCAGCGGTGACGCCGGCGGCCGGCCACGCGGTCGGCGCGCGCGCGGCCCGCCTCGATGCGCCGGCCAAGGTCGACGGCAGCGAACGGTTCGGCGCCGACGCCTGGCCGGAGCGTTCGGCGGCCGCCGTGCTGACGATGCGCGTGGTCCGCTCGCCGCATGCGCACGCGACGTTCGAGCTCGGCGACCTCGCCGCGTTTCACGCGCGCCGGCCCGGCCTGGTCGACGTGCTGACGGCGCTCGACGTACCGAACAACGCGTTTGCGATCTTCGCGGACCTGCGCGACCAGCCGGTGCTGGCGGCCGGACGGGTCCGCTTCAAGGGCGAGGCGGTGGTCGCGCTGGTCGGTCCGGCCGACGTCGTCGCCGCGATCGCCGACAGCCAGCTGCCGATCCGCTACACGCCGCTGCCCGCGCATGCCGACATCGACAGCGCGCTGCGCGTCGACGGCGCGGCCGGCGTGCTGCATGCGCGCTCGCCCGACAACGTGCTGTGCCGCGGCCGCGTCGTGCGCGGCGACGTCGAGCGGGCGTTCGAGCAGGCGATCCACGTCGCCGACGAGACCTTCGAGTCCAGCTTCGTCGAGCATGCGTACATCGAGACCGAGGCGGGCTACGCCGAGATCGTCGACGCGCACGACGGCGCCGGTGCGCCGCTGCGCCGGGTCCGCATCTGGGCCTGCACGCAGACGCCGTACATGGACCGCGACGAGATCGCGCACGTGCTCGGCATCGCGCCGGCGCAGGTGCACATCGTGCCGTCGGCGATCGGCGGCGGCTTCGGCGGCAAGCTCGACCTGTCGGTGCAGCCGCTGCTCGCGGTCGCCGCGTGGAAGCTCGGCCGCGCAGTGCGCCTGGTCTACGAGCGGCCCGAGTCGATGCAGTCCAGCACGAAACGGCATCCGGCGCGGATGCGGGCGCGCGCCGCCTGCGATGCAGAAGGGCGCCTGACCGCATTCGACTTCAGCGGCGACTTCAACACCGGCGCGTATTCGTCGTGGGGGCCGACCGTCGCGAACCGGGTGCCGATCCATGCGAGCGGGCCGTATCGCATTCCGCACGTGCGGGCCTTGACCCGCGCGATCCACACGCACGACAGCGTGGCCGGTGCATTCCGCGGCTTCGGCGTGCCGCAATCGACCTTGCTCGGCGAGCGCTTGATCGACGTGCTGGCCGCACGCACAGGCAGCGATCCGCTCGAGTTTCGGTATCGCAATGCTCTCGTTGCCGGCGATGCGACACCGACCGGCCAGGTGCTGGCGGCGAGCGTCGGCTTGCGCGCTTGCCTCGATGCACTCCGCTCAGCTTGGGCCGCAACAAACGAAGCCGCGGCGGCGTTTAACGCGTCGATCGACGGCAACGCATCGAGGCGCGGCAACGCGACGATGAGCGCTGCGGGCCGCGACCTCGGCGACGGACGCGCTTCCCGCCGTTCAGCCGCACGCCGGCGTGGCGTCGGCATCGCCTGCATGTGGTACGGCATCGGCAACACCGTGATCGCCAACCCGTCGACGATGCACGGCAGCCTGCGCCTCGATGCGAACGGGCGGCCAGGGCTCTTCCTCTGCAACGGCGCGCAGGAGATCGGCCAGGGCACCGCGACCGTGATGCCGCAGATGTTCGCCGACGCCGTCGGCCTGCCGCTTGCTTGCATCGAGCAGGTGATGGGCGACACCGACCTGACCGCCGATGCCGGCAAGTCGTCGGCGTCGCGCCAGACCTTTGTCTCGGGCAACGCCGCGCGACTCGCCGGGTTGGAGATTCGGCGCCAGTTGATCAGCGCGCTCGGCTTCGATGATGCGGACGAAGCTGCTGTCGAGATATTGTTCGAAGGCAGCTGCCTCGTCGGTGTACTGCGTCCCTCGTCCAAGCGCGTCGAGAGCTCAGCGATTGCGGCGAGCGATGCATCGCAGGTCGATTCATCGCACCCGATCGGCGGCGCCAACACGCGCCCGCCTCGTGGCGAAACGGCGAGCGCCCGTCGGCGCATCCTCGACCTGAACCTCTGCGTCGCCGACGCGCACGGCAACCTCTTCACCGGCAGCGGCCACTTCAACCCGCCGACCGTGCCGCTCGATGCCGACGGCCAGGGCGTGCCGTATGCGACCTACGGCTTCGCGGCGCAGATCGCCGAGGTCGAGGTCGATCTGGAGCTCGGCACCGTGAAGCTGCTGCACATCCACGCGGCGCACGACGTCGGCCGGGCGATCAACCCGACCCAGGTCGAAGGCCAGATCCACGGCGGCATCGCGCAGGGCATCGGGATGGCGCTGATGGAGGAATACGTCAACGGCCGCACCGACAACCTGCACGACTACCTGATCCCGACGATCGGCGACGTGCCACCGATCACCGTGCACTTGATCGAGGACCCCGAGCCGCTCGGCCCGTGGGGCGCCAAGGGCGTGGGCGAGCCGGCCCTGGTCGCGACGGCGCCGGCGATCCTCGCCGCGATCCGCCAGGCGACCGGCGCACGGCTCGAGCGCGTCCCGGTGACGCCGAGCCGGCTGCGCGCGGCGATCCTCGCGGCGGCGGCAAGCGATGATCGAAGCGTCGCCGCCGATAGAACCGGTGCGCCATGGGGGGCCGACGATGGCGAGCGTCTTGCTTCATCCAGTCCATCGCGATGAACGATCCGCATCCCGCCCCGTCCGAATTCGGCCCGCGCACCGACGGCCAGGCCGTCGCGCCGCCGGTCGTGCTCGAGCATTCGCGGGCGCCCGAGCGGATGGCCGCCGACAAGGTGCGTTGCGAGGCCTGTCCGGTGCTGTGCCAGATCAGCCCCGGCAAGCTCGGCGCTTGCGATCGCTACGGCAACGTCGACGGCACGCTGACGCGCACGGACACCGTGCACCTGGTGCGCCGCGCGGGTCAGGAAGTCCTCGAATGGTCGGCCGCGCAAGACGGTGGCTGGAACGGCACCCTGCTCGACGACGCGCCGGTGTTCGTCTCGGGCATCGGCTCGGGCACCACCTACCCCGACTACAAGCCGGCGCCGTTCATCGTCGCGTCGAAGCACCGCGGCGTCGACATGGTGACGGTCGTCACCGAGGGCATCTTCAGCTACTGCAGCTTCAAGGTGAAGATCGACACCGACCGCTACCTCGGCCCCGAGCAGGCGACGGTGCGCCACCAGGGCGAGGCGGTCGGCCACGTCACGACGATCGAGTACGGCTCGCAGTTCCTCGCCCTCGGCGGCGTCCACCACCTGACCGGCGGCAGCAAGCGCGAAGGCCGGATCAGCTGCGAGCTGATGATGGCGCTCGGCAACCAGCAACCGGTCGAGCTGCAGATCGAAGGCGGCGCGTCGCTGGTCGTGCAGGCCGGCAAGGCGCCGGTCGTCGACGGCGTCGAGGAGCAGCGCATGCGGGTCGGCTGCGGCTCGGCGACGATCGGCATCTTTGCGCAGCAGTGGTTCGGCCATGCCGACGAGGTCGTCGTCGTCGACGACCACATCACCGGTGTGCTGAGCGAGCACCAGGCCGGCAAGTGCCTCGACATGGCGCCGACTGGCATCAAGCTGCGCGGCCGCAAGTCGACGCCGGGCCGCTACTTCCAGGTCGCGAACCCGGGCTCGGGCTGGGGCGGGACCGACATCACCGAGCCGCTGTCGATCATCGAGGGTTGGGATGCGAAGCACGGTGCGCGGCCGGGGCTGCGCCTGCTGATGGTCTCGACGACCGGCGAGGATTCGGCCTGGTTCGTGCTCGACGAGCAACTCGTGCCGCAACCGGCCGAGATGCCGGGCGCGATCCGCCGCGTGGTCGAGCGCATCGGAGAGAACTGCGAGCCGTCGCTCGCGTCGGTGCTGTACGTCGCCGGCGCCGGCGGGTCGCTGCGTGCCGGCGTGACCGAGAACCCGGTGCGGCTGACGCGCTCGATCAAGGACTTGCTCGTCAACGTGACCTGCGGTGGCGCGCCGGTCTACGTCTGGCCGGGCGGCGGCATCACCGTGATGGTTGACGTCGCGCGGATGCCGGCGAACAGCTTCGGCTCGGTGCCGACGCCGGCGATCGTCTCGCCGATCGAGTTCACGATGCGCCTCGACGATTACCGCGCGCTCGGCGGCCACATGGACCGCGTGCGCCGCCTCGAAGACGTGCTCGCCGGTGGCGGCTATCAGCTGATCGACGCGGTCGCGCAGAACCCGTGGCCCCTGCGTGCGCTGCCGGGAGCGCCCGCATGACGCGCACCCGAAAGGCGCGGCGATGAGCGGCTCGCAGCGCGCCCGCCTGACCGACGGCCGCTGGCATTTCCAGCACGGTCCGATCGACTGCATCGTTGGTGCCGACGGGAACTCGGCCGCGATCGCGCGCTCAGTCGAGCGCGCGTGGAGCCGCTTCGGCGGCATCCTCGCCGAGCTGGTCGACGAGCTGGCGCTGCTGCGCACCGATCTGGCATCGGCCGAAGGTGCCGCGGTCCAGCCGCGTGGCCCGATCGCGCGGCGCATGGTCGCGGCCTGCCGCGCGCATGCGAAGAACGGGCGCTTCATCACCGCGATGGCCGCGGTCGCCGGCAGTGTCGCCGACGAGCTGATCGGAGCGTTCGACGATCCGCGGATCGCGCGCGCGTACATCAACAACGGTGGCGATATTGCGCTTCATCTGGGGCCGGGCGCCGCCTTCGACATTGGGTGGGTCGTCGACCCGAACGACCGGACAGCGACGCTCGACGGATCGTTCCGCATCACGTCGGAGTCCGGCGTGCGAGGGGTTGCGACGTCGGGCTGGCGCGGGCGCAGCTTCTCGCTCGGCATCGCCGACAGCGTCACGGTGCTGGCGGCGACGGCAGCGGCCGCGGACGCGGCGGCCACCGTGATCGCGAACGCGGTCGATGCCGACGATCCGCGCATCCAGAGGGCACCGGCGAACTCGCTGCGCGACGACAGCGACCTCGGCGAACGCCTCGTGACCTGCGGCGTCGGTGCGCTGTCGGATGCCGTCGTCGCGCGGGCGCTGGCGGCCGGCGTCGTGGTGGCCGAGGCCGAGATCCGGGCCGGTCGGGCCGTGGCGGTCGCGCTGTCGCTGCAGGGTCAGATCCGCACCTTTTCGGGCGAACCAGCAATCGTTGCACCGATGTCCTGCGCTACGCTCGACGATGTGCGCCGGCGCGCCGATGCGCCGAGTCCAAGCGTATTGCGTCCGAACGCCGCCGCCTTTTCGTCGCCGAGGATCTGACCATGCTGTATCCCGCTGCCGGCGCCCATCCGGTCATCGATGTCCGCAAGCTCGTGCTGTCGGTCGAAGACGTCTGGCACGACGGCGGTCCGCGCAACACCTCGCCGCTGCAGCGGGGCAGCATCGCCGCGATCCTGCACAACCCGTATGCCGGCGAGTACGTCGCCGAGATCCAGCCGATGATGGAAGCGTTGAAGCCGCTCGGCCGCGAGATGGCGCAGCGCCTGATTGCCGCGCTCGGCGGGCCGAAGGCGATCGAGGGCTATGGCAAGGGCGCGCTGATCGGCCTCGACGGCGAGCTCGAGCACGGCGCGCTCTGGCACGTGCCGGGCGGCTACGGCATGCGTGACCTGCTCGAGGGCTCGCACGCGATCGTGCCGTCGACGACCAAGATCGGCGCCGCCGGCGCGACGATCGACATCCCGATCCACCACCGCGTTGCGGCCTACGTGCGCAGCCATTTCGACAGCCTCGAGGTGCGCGTCGCCGACGGCCCGCGCGCCGACGAGATGATGCTCGTGCTCGCGATGACGACCGGCGCGCGCCCCCATGCGCGGGTCGGCGGGTTGCGGGTCGACGAGATTTCCAAGTTCGACGGCCAGCGCTAGCGCACGCACGCAGCGCATTTCAACCAGGGAGCGATCATGAAAGACAACCGCAGGACCTTCATCGCCGGGCTCGGCGCCGCCGGCACCGGCCTCGTACTGGGCTCGTTTGCACCGCTGCTGCGCGCGGCGATGGCCAAGCCGAACGCGAAGAGCGCGCTGATCGTCGTCGACGTGCAGAACTGCTTCGTCACCGGCGGCACGCTCGCGGTGAAGGGCGGCGAGGAGGTCGTGCCGGTCATCAACAAGCTGGCCGGCGTGTTCGAGAACGTCGTCGTGACGCAGGACTGGCACACGCCCGGGCATGTCTCGTTCGCGTCGACGCACTCGGGCAAGAAGCCGTTCGAGAGCACGAAGCTCGCCTACGGCAACCAGGTGCTGTGGCCTGATCACTGCGTGCAGGGCACGCCGGACGCGTCGCTGCACAAGGACCTCGCGTTGCCGAAGGCGCAGGTCATCATCCGAAAGGGCTTCCACCAGGACACCGACAGCTATTCGGCCTTCACCGAGGCCGACGGCAAGACGTCGACCGGCCTGGCGGCGTACCTGAAGGCGCGCGGCATCAACAGCGTCTACGTGTGCGGCCTGGCGACCGACTTCTGCGTCTCGTGGACCGCACTCGACGCCCGCAAGGCCGGCTTCAAGGCTGCGGTCGTCGAAGACGCCTGCCGCGGCATCGACCTCAACGGCTCGCTGAAGGCAGCGTGGGCCCAAATGGCGAAGGCCGGCGTCACGCGCATCCAGTCGAGCGACCTGGTCGCCTGATCGACACGCGCATCGCCAACGATTTCCTCACCGCATCCCGACCAGGAGTCTTCTTCATGCTCAAGCCCTTGTTCGCCGTCGCCGTCTCGGCCTTGCTCCTCAGCGGCGCGGCGCACGCGCAGGACACCATCAAGATCGGCGAACTCAACAGCTACAAGGCGCAGCCGGCCTTCCTCGAGCCGTACAAGAAAGGCTGGGAGCTCGCGGTCGAAGAGGTCAACGCGGCCGGCGGCGTGCTCGGCAAGAAACTGCAGGTCGTCTCGCGCGACGACAACGGCAACCCGGGCGATGCTGTGCGGGTCGCCGAGGAACTGGTCTCGCGCGAAGGCGTCGTGCTGATCGCCGGCACGTTCCTGTCGAACACCGGCCTCGCGGTCACCGACTTCGCGAAGCAGCGCAAGGTGTTCTTCCTCGCCGCCGAGCCGCTGACCGACAAGATCACCTGGCAGAACGGCAACCGCTACACGTTCCGGCTGCGCCCGAACACCTACATGCAGTCGGCGATGCTGGTGCCCGAGGCCGCCAAGCTGAAGAAGAAGCGCTGGGCCATCGTCTACCCGAACTACGAATACGGCCAGTCCGCAGCGGCCACTTTCAAGACGATGCTGAAGAAGCTGCAGCCGGACGTCGAGTTCGTCGCCGAGCAGGCGCCGCCGCTCGGCCGGATCGATGCCGGTGCGGTCGCCCAGGCCTTGGCCGATGCGAAGCCGGACGCGATCTTCAACGTGCTGTTCGGCGCCGACCTGTCGAAGTTCGTGCGCGAGGGCAACACGCGCGAGCTGTTCAAGGGCCGCGAGGTCGTGAGCCTCTTGACCGGCGAGCCCGAGTACATCGAGCCGCTGCGCGAGGAGGCGCCGGTCGGCTGGATCGTCACCGGCTATCCGTACTACGGCATCCAGACCGACGAGCACAAGAAGTTCTTCCTGGCCTACTTCCGCAAGTACAACGAATACCCGAAGCTCGGCTCGGTGGTCGGCTACTCGACGATCTGGTCGATCGCCGAAGGCATCAAGAAGGCGAAATCGACCGAGACCGAGAAACTGATCGCCGCGTTCAGCGGCCTGCAGCTGATGTCGCCGCTCGGCAAGATCATGTACCGCGCGATCGACCACCAGTCGACGATGGGTGCCTACCTCGGCCGCACCAAGCTCGAGGGCAACAAGGGCGTGATGGTCGACTACGTCTACCTCGACGGCGCGAAGTACCTGCCGAGCGACGAGGAAGTCAAGAAGATGCGGGCAATCGACTGATCGGCTCTCGACCGCTACCGCCCGAACCGCATGAGTTTCGCGCCGGCCGCCCCGAGGACGGCCCGCATCGGCATGGTCGGCGCGCGGCTCGCCTGACGCTTCGCCGATGACGCTCGATTCCGCGCTGCTGCAGATCCTGACCGGACTGGCGTCGGCGTCGGCGCTGTTCCTGGTCGGCTGCGGGCTCTCGCTGATCTTCGGCGTGACGCGGATCGTCAACTTCGCGCACGGCTCGTTCTACATGCTCGGGCTCTATGCGGCGGTCTCGCTGACCGGCTGGTTCGCGGCCGGGCCACTCGGTTTCTGGGGCGGCGTGCTGCTGGCCGCGCTCGCGGTCGCTGTGCTCGGCGCGGTGATCGAGATGCTGGTGCTGCGCCGCCTCTACGGCGCACCGGAGCTGTATCAGTTGCTCGCGACCTTCGCGCTGGTCCTCGTCATCAAGGACGCGGCGCTGTGGGCTTGGGGTCCCGAAGACCTGCTCGGCCCGAAGGCGCCCGGCCTCGCGGGCGCGGTGACGTTGCTCGGCCGGCGCTTCCCGACCTACGACCTGTTCTCGATCGCGGTCGGCCCGCTCGTCCTCGGCGCGCTCTGGCTGCTGCTGACGCGCACGCGCTGGGGTCTGCTGGTGCGGGCCGCGACGCAGGACCGCGAGATGGTCGGCGCGCTCGGCGTCAACCAGCAGTGGCTCTTCACGTCGGTGTTCGCGCTCGGCACCTTCCTCGCCGCGCTCGGCGGTGCGTTGCAGATGCCGCACGAGCCGGCCAACCTGAGCCTCGACCTCGCGCTGATCGGCGAGGCGTTCGTCGTCGTCGTGGTCGGCGGCATGGGCTCGGTGTTCGGCGCATTCGTCGCCGCGGTGCTGATCGCGATGGTCAAGGCGTTCTGCATCGGCGCCGGCTCGATCGACCTGTTCGGCACGCCGTTTCCGCTCAGCAAGCTCACCCTGGTCGCCGAATTCCTCGTGATGGCGATCGTGCTGGTCTGGCGCCCGTGGGGCCTGTTCGGCAAGCCGCAGGGCGTGGTGCGCGGTGCCGCTGCGCTCGAGACGCCGCTGCGGCCGCTGCCGGTGGTCTGGAAGCGCTGGGGTTACGTCGCGCTCGCCGCGTTGCTGCTGGTGCCGCTGCTGCAGAGGCCGGCGCCGTATGTCGTCGTGCTGATGATCGACCTGCTGATCGCGGTGCTGTTCGCGGCGAGCCTGCACTTCGTGATGGGCCCGGCCGGCATGCACTCGTTCGGCCACGCCGCGTACTTCGGCCTCGGCGCGTACGGCGCGGCGCTGTTCCTGAAGGCGCTGGCGCTGCCGATGGAAGCGGCGCTGCTGCTCGCGCCGCTGCTCGGCGCGTTCGGCGCGCTGCTGTTCGGCTGGTTCTGCGTGCGCCTGTCCGGCGTCTACCTCGCGATGCTGACCCTGGCGTTCGCGCAGATCGTCTGGTCGATCGTCTACCAATGGGACGCATTGACCGGCGGCAGCAACGGCCTGGTCGGCATCTGGCCGGCCGCGTGGCTGGCGCCGAAGCCGGTCTACTACCTCGTGACCCTGCTGTTCACAGTGGCCGGCTGTGGCCTCCTCGCGCGCATGCTGCATGCGCCGCTCGGCCTCGCACTGCGAGCCGGCCGCGACTCGCCGTTACGGGCGAGCGCGATCGGCATCGACGTGCCACGCCTGCAGTGGCTCGGTTTCGTGATCTCGGGGGCACTCGCCGGCCTGGCGGGTGCGCTCTTCGCGTTCGCGAAGGGCACGATCTCGCCGGAGACGCTCGGCGTCGGCAAGTCGGTCGACGGCCTCGTGATGGTGCTGCTCGGCGGCGTACAGGCGCTCGCGGGTCCGTGGGTCGGCGGTGCGCTGTTCACGTGGCTGCAGGACACCGTTGCGCGCCAGACCGACTACTGGCGCGCGCTGCTCGGCGCGATCATGCTGACGCTGGTGCTGGTGTTCCCGCTCGGCATCGCCGGCACGTTGCGGCGCGTGTTCTTGAAGGAGCCGGCGTGAGCGCGCCGGTGCGCGCTTCGGTGTCGGCAAGCGGCGCGGCACCGCTGCTGCGGGTCGCGCATCTGTCGAAGGCTTTCGGCGGGCTCCATGCGGTGCGTGATGTCAGCTTTGATCTGGCGGCCGGCGAGATGCTTGCGTTGATCGGACCGAACGGCGCGGGCAAAACGACCTGCTTCAACATGGTCAACGGCCAGCTGAAGCCGGACAGCGGCTCAGTCGTGCTGGACGGCGCCGAACTGATAGGCCTTCGGCCGGACCGCATCTGGCGTCTCGGCGTAGGCCGCACGTTCCAGATCGCCGAGACGTTCGCGTCGCTGACGGTTGTCGAGAACGTGCAGCTTGCGTTGCTGTCGCACGCCGGTCGCGTGTTCCGAGCCTGGCGCTCGGCGCGCATGCAATTCCGCGACGAGGCGCTCGCGCTCCTCGCCAGCATCGGCATGGATGCGCAGGCCGAACGCGCGATGAGCGTGCTGGCGTACGGCGACGTCAAGCGCGTCGAGCTGGCGATGGCGCTCGCGAACCAGCCGCGCCTCTTGCTGATGGACGAGCCGACCGCCGGCATGGGGCCGGCCGAGCGCAACGACCTGATGGCGCTGACCCGCCGGGTCGCGCGCGAGCGCTCGATCGGCGTGCTGTTCACCGAGCACAGCATGGACGTGGTCTTCGCGCATGCCGATCGGATGATCGTGCTGGCGCGCGGCCGGCTGATCGCCGAGGGCGAGCCGGCGGTCGTTCGCGACGACCCGCAGGTGCGCGAGGTGTACTTCGGGATGGGCACGACCTTCGAGTTGCCGATGGCGGTGCCGGCCGAGGCTTCCCATGCGCCATCACGCAGCGAGCCGGCCGGCGGCAGCGCGCTCAGCGGAGCGACCGGCCATGCTTGAGGTCGACGCACTCGACGCCTGGTACGGCAAGGCGCAGATCCTGTACGGCGTGTCGCTGCGCGTCGACGAAGGCGAGTGCGTTGCGCTGATGGGCCGCAACGGCGCCGGCAAGTCGACCGCGATGAAGACGATCATGGGCCTGCTTGCGAAGCGGGCCGGCAAGGTCACCTACCGCGGACTCGACATCTCGACCTTGCCGTCGCACCGGATCGCGCGCCTCGGCCTCGGCTGGGTGCCTGAGGACCGGCGCATCTTCACCGACCTGACGGTGCGCGAGAACCTGAGCGTCGGCCGCCAGCCGCCGCGCGAGGGCGCGCCGCACTGGACGGAGGACCAGCTGTTCGCGCTGTTCCCCAATCTCGCGTCGATGACCGATCGGCCCGGCGGCCGGATGAGCGGCGGCGAGCAGCAGATGTTGACGATCGCGCGCACCTTGATGGGCAACCCGCACCTGATCCTGCTCGACGAGCCGTCGGAAGGCGTCGCGCCGGTCATCGTCGAGCAGATGGCGCAGATGATCGTGAAGCTGAAGCGTGAAGGCCTGTCGATCCTGCTGTCGGAGCAGAACCTGCACTTCGCGCGCCTCGTCGCCGACCGCGCGGTCGTGCTCGAGAAAGGGCAGGTCCGCTATGCCGATTCGATGCAGGCGCTGATGGCGGACGAGGCCGTGCAACGAACCTACCTCAGCGTATGAAAGCACTCGCATCCACACCGTGGCGCACGCAGAGGTTCGCATGAGCCGCATCGCCGGCATCGACGTCGGCGGCACGTTCACCGACCTGATCCTGGTCGACGACGCGACCGCGACGGTGCGGCTCGCGAAGGTGCCGACCACCGTCGAGAACCAGGCCTGGGGCGTGCTCGCCGCGCTCGATGCGGCCGGCGCCGACCCGGCCTCCCTCGACGCGATCGTGCACGGCACGACGACGACGACGAACGCGATGCTCGAGCGCAAGATCGCGAAGGTCGGCCTGATCACGACGCGCGGCTTTCGCGATGTGCTCGAGCTCGGCCGCCGCACGCGGCCGACGCCCTATGGCCTGACCGGCCGCTTCGTGCCGCTGATCCCCCGCGAGCTGCGCTTCGAGGTCGACGAGCGCATGGACGCCGAGGGCCAGGTTCTGGTGCCGCTCGACGAGGCCGGTGTCGCCACGGCGACGCGCGCGCTGATCGCGGCTGGCGCCGAGAGCGTCGTGATCCATTTCCTGCACAGCTACATCAATGCCGCGCACGAGGCGCGCGCCGCCGAGATCGTGCGAGCGCTGTGGCCGAACCCGCACGTGACGGCCGGCCACACCGTCGTCGCCGAGTACCGCGAGTACGAGCGCGGCACCACTGCTGCGGTCAACGCCGCGATCCAGCCGGTGCTGCACCGCTACATCGCGCGCCTGCGTGCCGAGCTCGCGGGCCGCGGCTTCACGCGCGAGCTGCTGGTGATGCAGGGCAACGGCGGGACGGTCTCGTCGTCGATCGTCGCCGAGCACGCGGTCGCGACCGTGATGTCGGGCCCGGCGTCCGGCGTGATCGCGGCGGCGGTCACCGCGATGCAGGCCGGCCGCGTGGCGGGCCAGTTCGCGAACGTCGTGACCTACGACATGGGCGGCACGTCGAGCGATGTTGCGCTGGTGCTGAACGGCCTGCCGTCGGTCTCCAGCGACCTCGAGCTCGAGTACGCGATGCCGATCCATGTGCCGATGGTCGACGTCCACACGATTGGCGCCGGCGGCGGCTCGCTCGCGAGCGTCGACGCCGGCGGCATGTTGCGGGTCGGGCCGGAGAGTGCCGGCGCGACGCCGGGTCCGATCTGCTACGGCCGCGGCGGCACGCGGCCGACGATCACCGACGCGAACCTCGCGCTCGGCCGGCTCGACCCGGAGCGGCTGTTGTCGGTCGACCACCCCGTCTCGATCGACCATCTGCGCGCTGCGATCGCTTCGGTGGTGGGCACGCCGCTCGGCCTCGATGCGACGGCCGCTGCTGCCGCGATCGTCCGTGTCGCGAACGACAAGATGGCCGGCGCCGTGCGCATGGTCAGCCTCGCGCGCGGTCACGATCCGCGCGACTTCGCGCTGTTCGCGTTCGGCGGCGCCGGCCCGCTGCACGCCGTTGCGCTGGCGCGCGAGCTCGGCATCCCGACCGTGCTGATCCCGGCCCGGCCGGGGCTGACGAACGCGCTCGGCTGCGTCGTCGCCGACCTGCGCCATGACTTCGTCGCGACCGTCAACCAGCCGTTGGAGGCGCTCGACGAGGCCCGCATCGGCGCGGTCTTCCACGCCCAGATCGCCGCCGGCCGCGAGCGTATCGCGCACGAACAGGTCGCGGTCGAGCGCATCGTCAGCGTGCACCGCGCCGACATGCAGTTCCATGGGCAGAGCCACATCCTTCCGGTCGCGGTGGCCGACATCAACATCACGGTGAGGGAGTTGCGCACCGCGTTCGAGGCCGCGTACTGGCAGCGCTTCGGCGTCGAGCTGTCGGAGATCCGGCCCGTGCTGGTCAACCTGCACACCGCGGTGATCGGGCAGCGCAAGCCGTTGTCGCTTGCGCTGATCTCGGCGGGCGTGCCGGCGGCGACGCTCGAGGAGGCTCGCCGCACCATTCGGCCGGTCTGGTTCGATGGGGGGTGGGTCGAGACGCCGGTCTATCTGCGCGATCAGCTGCCGCGGGATGCTCGGTTCGACGGGCCGGCGATCGTCGAGCAGTTGGATTGCACGACGGTCGTGGAGCCGGGGAATAGGGTGTGGATCGATTCCATCGGGAACTTGGTCATCACTGTGTGAGGGGGTCTATTGCCCTTACGGGTTCTGCCTCTGGGAGGCCGCGCCGGGTTCCGCCCGGCGGGCGGGTAACTTTCATTTGCTGGCCCAAATGAAAGTCACCAAAGCAAAGGGCCTCAACACACATACGTGCGGAGGACGTGGCTGCATCCTGTCGCGTTTTGTGAGGCACCGCATTCCATCGGCTCGTTTCCTCGCCGACCCTTCGTCGCTTCGCGACTTCATAGGTCGGAAAGCGCGGTTGGTAGATCGGCGACGTTCCGTCGGTCTGCGCGGCCGACTCGTTCGGCTTGGAACGCGCGCGAGAGCGAAAGCGGTCGCTGGCGCCGGCAACGAATTCGAGCCGCTAGGAAAGCGCCGCGGTAGGCGGCGCCAGTCCAAGAGGAAACGGCCCGAGCTGCGCGGTCGTCCTGAATCGCGGGCTCTTACCCCACAGATGTCTGGCCAAATCGGTATTCAGGCACTTTGCTTTGGT